>JAABUX010001219.1_pt1 | contig 39866 bp, 34 predicted proteins | sample 5561851 | NCBI WGS metagenome assembly JAABUX01 (sample SAMN10711883, study PRJNA513361) | rock metagenome | isolation source: Antarctica rocks | place: Antarctica: Victoria Land, Richard Nunatak red sandstone | collected 2016-01-03 | reverse complement strand
GAACTGAGAAAGATCGTTCATGGTAGGGGCCGCCTCATAAGTCCGCCGAAATCGATCGCAATTCGCCTCGAACTCCCAGTCTAAAGCACCGAACAACTGCCTGGCAACTTATCTAGGACACGACCCGCAATGTCAAAAAACAAAGTCACACCCGTCTCCACTTCGTTCGACCGCATCGACCGAGACCGAATCATTCTGACCGATTACTTCGTCGGAGGCTCGGGCGTGGTGGTCGGCCCGTTGAGGCTCCGGCGGTGGTGCCAGGTTTGTCGGGCAAGCCCGAGCGATTGGGTTCGTTTCGTCCAGGCTCCGGCCAGGTTCTTCAGGGCATCTTCGGCGGGTTGACCATTCACGGCGGCGACCCGGGCGGCGGACAGGTCGGCGAGGTACCCGACCGCCTCGGGGATTCGGAGGCCGGGCAAGACCTTCTCGGCGTTCAGGGTCCGGGCGACGGCTTCGGCCCAGGGGCGGGCCTCGACGCCGGGGGCGGACCGAGGGTTGGTCATCCCCTGGGTGATCTGCGAGGTCCGGACGGCCAGCATCGGGAACTCGCGTTCGGCCCGGAGCCGGTTGGTCGTGTCGGGGCCGGCCAGGTAGCGGGCGAACGCCTCGGCGGCGGCTGGATTCTTCGACATCGACGACACGCCGACCAGCCAGCCGCCCCCCGACGGGAGGTAGCTCGGTCGGTTCAGGGCTTTGTTGGTTTCCCAGGCGTTCCGGGACGGGTCGAACACCCGATTCGAGCCGGGCAGGGGGGCGACGCCAACCGGAGACTGGCCGGTTCCCCACCTCGATGCGGCCTCGGCCCGGTCGACGAGCAAGGCGACTCGACCCGCCTTGAACGCGGCTCGGGCGGCGGGGGCGTCGAACGTTTCCGCCTTGGGAGGCCCGAAGGCTTTGAGCGCAACCAGGGCGCCCAAGGACTCGACGAAGGGCGGGGATGTGACCCGAGGTTCGGTGGTCTCGGAGTCGAGCAGGAACGAATACTGGTCGGGGTGGAGCGCCGAGGAGGCGAGCCGGGCGAGGAAGACCGAGTCGCCCACCCCTTCGGGATCGAGGCCCCAGGGGAGCGCGACCCCGAAGTCGGGCTGGTTGTCGCCGTCGAGGTCCCGGCCGTGGAAGAAGCGGGCCAGGGCGTCGAACTGGTCCCAGGTCTGGGGCGGCTCCAGGGTCAAACCGGCGGCCTTGGCGGCTTCGAGGAGCGTCGGGTTGTCGAACGCCGGGCGCCGGAAGGCGACCACCAACGCCGACCCGCCGATGGGTAACCCGTAGCGGTCGGGTCCATACTTGCTGACCTGGTCGCGAAAGGCCGGGGCGACGTCCGTGAATTTGAGCGGGTCGGGTTTCGCCCTGGGGTCGCCGTCGGTTGCCGATGTCGGCTCGGCTGGAGGGGCGACGACCGACTCGGGGAGGACGGCGAGCGCCTTGGCATCGATCAGGCCGCCCAGCCGCTCGCCCGGGAACACCACAACGTCGACGTCGGAACCCACTGCCTTGGGGTCGACCGGGCCGTCGCGGAGGATCAATTCCGACCCGGTCTGCGCGACCCACTCGCCCCGCTGGGCGCCGACCGACTTGAGGAGCGCGGGATCGCCGACCACGCCGACGACGAGCTTCAACCCGTCGAACCGGGGCACCGGAGGGGGGGCGGGAGGCGTCGGTTTGTCGCACCCCGGTTGGCCAACCACCCAGGTCAAAACCGCCAGCAAGCCGAACCGGGTCCGGCCGATGCCTCGTCGCCGCGTCATGGGAGATCGCCCTGTTCCTCATTCATCGATCGGTGGGGAGCAACCCAACCCCGCGCCTGGTTGCCGATCTTCTTGATCGTACGGCGGGAGAAGGGGGTCGGTCAAATCAGCGAGGGTGATCCAGCGGCGAACCGATGAACCACCCTCGCGGGGTGCCGAGCCGTTGGTGCGAGCTTTCATTTCGAAGGCGGGAGGCCCGATCAGATGTCGATGCCGAGGCGGTATCGCAGTTCCTCGAACTGGTCGCGGTACACGTCGTCGGTGGAGTGGAGGTGTTCGGCCTCGGAGATGAACTTGAGGGTGTCGTCGCGCTTGAGGCCGGCGTCGAGCAAGATCTCCTCGAACGGTTCGAGGTCGTGGGCGTAAACGAACAACAACTTATGCTCGTCGAACTGCACTTCCATCGGCCCGTCGGGGTTCAAGGCCGCCAAGCCGGTGCAACCATCATTGAGCAGCAAGGACTCGAAATCGTAGAGCGTGCTCTTGAGGATCACGGTATCCATGTGCTCGCGGTAGAGGTCGGAATGAACGCCGGGCTCGGTTTCGTGGCTCGACTCCATGACGACGTCGACCTCGTCGCCCAAGGGGGAGAGCAGATCCATCAAGACGTCGAACAGCCGCTCCGAGGAGACCGAGGCCGCCAGGACGGGCATGGTGTTCCCGGTCTCGGGGTCGCGGTAGACGTCGCGGCGGTACCCTTCGCGCGGGACGACTTCCAGGCCGTAGGAAGGCCGGACGGCGTCGGTCAACGCGAAGTTGCCGTAGCGGCCCACTTGGAGGTGGGCGTCCAACTGGTCTTGGTTGAGATCATCGAAGCTCGTCCGCGGCATTCGGGTCGTATTGGTACGCAAAACCCGCTCCAGGAAGCGTTGGATAAAGCTCATAGGAAAGGCACCTCTCCTCACTTCGACCACGGTCGGGACTGTTTCGAGTGATCTGATCCTCGCCTCGGCGACCGCGTTTGACGAACCCGGAGCCCGGAATCATCGGCTCCGACCCTCCCGGAGGATCGCCAAACACCACGCCGGAGGGAGTTGAAACCCACCCCGGGACGGTGACCTTTCCATTGGCACCGCTTCAATGCCGCACCTCGTATATATACCACGTCTCGGGTCGAAAAAATCGCCGGGAGGAAAACAAATTGAAGCAGGCACAAGAAGCGAACCGATTCGTACCAGACGAGATACTTCCATTCCTTGAATGTCCGAGACGGCGGGATCAGGTTCCTTCACGCCCTGACTCCAAGGCAAAGCCGGTGCCATCGCTGAAATCGACCCGATAATCGCCCGTTTCGGCCCGGTTTCGCGGAAACTTGAGCCTTTTCGCCCCAATCTTATTTTAAGAGTCTGTCAATCCCAACTCTGTAAAAACGACCTGATTTTGTCAACTCGCACTCGTTCCGCTTCGCGGCTTGCCGATCTTTTCGAGAAGAAATCACCGTTTCGGGAAGTTTCGGTTCCGGTTTGTCTGGCGAAACCGGGCCATGAATCGACCTTCCGGCGTCGCTACGCCTCGCCCTCACTTGCTATACTGGCGACCCACCTCGCGAGTCGAAGCCACGGTCGAGACCGCCGGGTGTTGGTCGCTCGATCGTCGAGCGATCGGGCAACCCCTTCGAGGTGCTTCCCACAAGCGCCTTCGCGGGGCGATCGAGATCGCGGAGCGAGGGGACCGACCAATGGCCATCGATCGGGTGGATGCTTACCTCGACGCGCACCGAGGTGATTTCGAAGATCAACTCAAGGCGTTGCTCCGAATCCCCAGCATCAGCGCCCAGCCCGACCACGACGCCGACACCCGACGCGCCGCCGAGTTCCTCCGCGACGACCTCCGGCGGATCGGCCTCGATACCGTCAAGCTGATCGAGTTCCCCAAAGGGCCTCCTCTCCTTTATGCCGAGGGGCCGCAAGTTTCCGGTCGAGCGACCGTCCTGGTCTATGGTCACTATGACGTCCAGCCCCCCGAACCGATGGAACCGTGGAATACCCCGCCTTTCGAGCCCACGGTCGTCGGCGGCAACATCGTCGCCCGGGGGGCGACCGACGATAAAGGGCAAATGTTCACCCACCTGAAGGCGGCCGAAGGGTGGCTCCAAGCCGGCGGCGGGTTCCCGATCAACGTCAAGTTCTTGATCGAGGGCGAGGAAGAGGTCGGAGGCGCCAACCTTTCCGAATTTGTCAGCAGCCACAGCGACGCTTTGTCCTGCGACTACGCCGTGATCTCCGACACCAGCCAGTTCGCACCCGGCGTCCCGGCGATCACCTACGGACTCAAGGGGATGGCCTACTTCGAGTTGATCGTCCGGGGGGCGAAGTCGGATCTCCACTCGGGGATGTTCGGCGGGACGGTGGCCAACCCCCTGAACGCCCTGGCGACGATCCTCGCCGGCCTCAAAGGGCCGGATGGTCGGGTCCGGATCGACGGCTTTTATGATTCGGTCCGCCCCCTCGAAGACTGGGAGCGGTCCGAGTTCGCCAAGCTCCCGTTCTCCGAAGCGACGTTCCTGGAACAGGTCGGGTCGCCGAGCCTCGAAGGGGAGGTTGGCTATACCACCCTCGAAAGGCGATGGGCCCGCCCCACCTGCGACGTCCACGGCCTGTTCGGCGGCTACCAGGGGCCGGGACCGAAGACGGTCCTGCCCCGGATGGCGGGGGCCAAGCTGAGCTTCCGGCTGGTCCCCAACCAGGACCCCCGCCAGGTCGCCGCCCAGTTCAAGAACCATGTCGAGAAAGTCGCCCCGCCCGGAGTGACCGTCGAGGTGATCGAGCACCACGGAGCCCCGGCGGTCCTGGTTGGGGGCGACAGCCCCGGCATCCGCGCGGCGAGTCGGGCGATCGAGGCCGGTTTCGGCAAGCCCCCGGTCCTGATGCGGGAGGGGGGTTCGATCCCCGTCGTCGGCCTGTTCAAGGAACACCTCGGCGTCGACACCTTGCTCCTCGGCTGGGGCCAGGACGACGACAACCTCCACGGCCCCAACGAGAAGTTCTCCCTGGCCGACTTCCACCGGGGGATCAAGGCAAGCGCTCATTTGATGGCCGAATTGGCGAAGTGAACCGACCTGATCCATCCAAGGTGAGGAGTTAAACCGATGACAACCGCGACGACCGAAGCACCGAGCACTGAGGCGGTGGCACTTCAGTGGCCTTATAGGATGTCGTACGAAACCTACGAACAGATCGCCGACCTGGCGATGATTCGGCCCGAAGAACACGTCGTCCTCCTCGATGGGATCTTGGTACAAACGATGACGAAAGGCCCACAACACCACAACTCGGTTGATCGTGGCGCGGAGGTGTTCCGAGCGGCGCTTCCCCGAGGCTGGTCGGTTCGCTCCGAAGGCCCCTTGGTATTGCGGACCGGGCCTGCGGGCGATAGCGCCCCGGAACCGGATCTGGCCGTCGTCCTGGGAGCGAGGGACCGCTACGAAGATCGCCACCCCGAAGCCCACGAAGTTGGTTTGATCGTTGAAGTGGCCACGTCGCCCGCCTCGTTCGCCGCTGATCGAATTGGGCTCCGGCGTTATGCCCACGCGGGGGTCTCCGGGGTTTGGATCGTCTCGCTCCATGACCGGACGGTTCATCTCTTCACCGATCCGAGCGGCCCGGCGCTCGAGCCGGGCTATGCTCATGTTGAGGTGGAACGACCGGGCGAATTGCTTGAAGTGATGCTCCCATCGCCGACGCCCGACCAGCCCGCGAGCATCCTGGGACCGATCGCCGTCGCGTCGTTCTTCCCGCCGACCCTTTGAATCTCCCGGAATCCGTTGGATCTTCGCATGCTCGACCTCAAATTTGTCACCGCCAACGTCGAACTCGTCAGGCGAAACTGCGTCAACCGGAACGTCGGGGCCGATATCGTCGCCGAGGTCGATCGCGTGGTCGCGCTCGACTCGGAGCGGAAGATCGTGCTCGCGAAGGTCGAGGACCTCCGGCGACGCCAGAACGAGGTGGCGCAGGCAACTGGTCGCGAGAAAGACCCCACCCGACGGGCCGAGTTGGTCGCCGAGGGGAAACAGCTCAAGCTCGACGGCGGCGACGGTGACGAGCGGCTCAAGGCCCTGGATGCCGAGATCAAGCGAAGCCTCGGCCGAGTCCCGAACCTGACCCACCCCGACGCCCCGATCGGCGCCACCGAGGACCTGAGCGTCGAGGTCCGCAGGGTCGGGACCCCCCGGGCGTTCGACTTCCCGGTCAAGGATCATGTCGTCCTCGGAAAAGAACTCGACCTGATCGACTTCGAGGCCGGGGGTAAGGTCGCGGGGACCGGGTTCTACTTCCTCAAGAACGACGCGGTGCTCTTGGAACTGGCGCTCCAGCAATTCGCCATCACCAAGTTGGCCCGAGCCGGGTTCGCGCCAATTGTGACGCCCGACCTGGCCCGGAACTCGGTCCTCGAAGGGGTTGGATTCACCCCCCGAGGGGCCGAAACGCAGATCTACTCGGTGGAAGACTCCGACCTGAGCTTGATCGGGACCGCCGAGATCACCTTGGGCGGGATGCATGCCGACGAGATTTTGGACGAAGCCAAACTTCCGCTCAAATACGTCGGCCTGTCGCACTGTTTCCGGACCGAGGCGGGCGCCGCGGGGCGGGCGAGCCGGGGGTTGTACCGGGTCCACCAGTTCACCAAGGTCGAGATGTTTGCCTTCGCCACGCCGGAAGCCTCGGGGAAGATCCATGCCGAGATCCTGGCGCTCGAGGAGGAGATCTTCACCGAGCTTGGCATCCCCTACCGAGTCCTCGACATCGCCTCGGGCGACCTCGGCGGCCCGGCCTACCGGAAGTACGACCTCGAAGCCTGGATGCCCGGCCGGGGCGAACACGGCGAGTACGGCGAAGTGACCAGCACCTCGGACTGCACCGATTACCAGGCCCGCCGCCTCAACATCCGCTACAAGCCGACCGGCCAGAAAGGAACCCGGTTCGTCCACACCTTGAACGGAACGGCCGTCGCGCTGAGCCGCGCCTTGATCGTCGTCCTGGAAAACTACCAGAGGGCCGACGGCCTGATCGACGTGCCCGCGGTGCTCCGGCCCTACTTGGGGAAGGATGTCATAGGCACGGGCAATCGCGGCTAAAGTAGGGCGATTTCACCCATAAGTCGTTTACTGGCAGCGAGATAAAAAACTCGAGTGCCGAAAAAACGCCGAAAACGTCGGCTCAAATCGCCCTAAGTCCGCTCATCACAGTGGTTTGCACCACGCAATCGCCCTGCGGCTAAAGGAGGTTCCGATGCAAAGGGTCAATGATCTGGTCGTTCGCGGAAATCAGGCGGAAGTCGCCAAGCTGGTCGAGCGGATCGAGCGGAACAACATCGTTGCCGACTGGAGACGGGATCGAGACTCGGAGGAGCGGCTCGAATCGACCAGCGATGGAGCCCTTAGCACTTACTGCTTCAAGCTTGTAAATGGCCCACTCCGACCTGTCATGCTGATTCTGACCAGGAGAGGTTGGGAGGAATTGTATGTCATGTCCATCGTGACCCTGGACGGAGATCCCTTGAGCGACGTCGAATACAATCGCATCCTCGGGGATTTTCACGCCAATGTGCTGGTGTTCATGAGCGTTGGTATCAAGGTTCTCGTCGAGATGCGTCCGCCTCGAATGGAATTGGAAGAGTTCCTCTCATCGGAGGCGATGGACCGGCTCAGGGAATTTTCGATCGCCTCGGCTAAGGGGGACGACCACGTCCCCGATTTGCCGAGGTGGCACCGATTCGTCATTCAGGCTCACCTAGATGGGTGCTACCTCGACTCCGAAGATTTGGATTACTGGCTGATGGGCGATGGGTTTTCTCCCGAAGATCGCCGCGACTTGTTGATCTCCTTCGCGGAGGGAAGAAATTTCTTGAGAGAATACGACGAAGCGCGGGTCCCTTGATATCAATCGCTCAACTCGTCGCCGAAATGCTAGCCAGGCCGAGTCCCATCCTCTGCTTCGATACTTGCGACTTCCTCGACGTCCTCCGAGGAGTCCAAGGGGGAACCCTGGCCCATTCGCGCTCATTCGTACGGATTCAAAATTACCTGGACGCCGATCGCCTTCGCGTTGTAATGACCTACCTGGTCAAGCATGAGTGGGAGCAGAACTTCGAGTCGGTGCGGATAGAGTCGTTGCGCGACCTTCAAACCAAGGCACTTCAACAAGACCTCATCGATGAAGTCCGACTGCAAGTTGGTCTCGAGGCGCTCAACCTGCCCGACTTCGAGGGGTCGAAGATCGTCGACGGTCTCCTCGACCTAACGCGACGAGTGATCGACCGGGCCTCGGTCTTGGAGCAAGATCGGTCGTGCGTCGACCGCGCCTTGGAGCGGTTGATGGCTCGCAAGCGTCCCTCGCACAAAAATCAGATCAAGGACTCGATCCACCTGGAACATTATTTGGAATTGGCCAGACAGTTGCGATTGTCGGGGTTCACCAGGCCTTGCCTGTTCGTCAGCGCCAACAAGTCGGATTTCTGGGCGGAAAGCGGCCCACTCCGCGCTCATCCCGACCTTGAATCCGACTTGCAAACCGCGGGGCTGACGTTCATACCCAGGTTGGAGGCGGCCGTCCGTCAACTTGGGATTTGAGCGAAGCGGGTTTTCGTGGCGACGATTTTTAGCGATCATCAGGACGTGAATTTCGGATCAATGCAAGTTTTGAGCGACGATCGATCAGTGCGAGGAGGGCCGGCCGCGATGATCCGAAACCCGCTGCTGGTCCCCGATCTCCGCGAGTTGATCCGCGCCGGGGAGACGATCGCGCTCCGCGAATTCCTCGAAGATCAACACCCGGCGCACGTCGCCGAGTTGATCGAAGACCTCGGCGATGTCGAGGGGGACTCGGCCTTGGGCCTCCTCGCGGATCGGACCCGGGCCGAGGTGATGAGCTATGTCGGCCCCGAGCGGCAGGTCCGGTTCGTCGAAGGCATCCCGCCCGGCGACGCGGCGACCCTCCTCCACCTGATGTCGCATGATGACCGGGCTCACCTGGTCAACCGGCTCGACGACGATCACGCCGACGAGATCTTGCGGAATCTGGCGCAGGCCGAGCGCGACGACATCCGGCGTCTGGCCAGCTACGAACCGGGGACCGGAGGCGCGGTCATGACGACCGACTACGCCACGCTCCCGCCCGGCTCCACCGTTCGGGAAGCGTTGGACCGGCTCCGACGCGAGGCCCCCGACCGCGAAACCATTGACTACAGCTATGTCGTCGACGCCGACCACAGGCTGCTCGGCGTCGTCCCGCTCAAGCGGCTGATCCTCGCCCGGCCGTTCGGCAAGATCGCCGAGATCATGCAGCGCGACGTGATCTCGGCCCGGGTCGACGAGGATCAGGAAGCCGTCGCCCGCAAGGTCGACAAGTACGACCTGTTCGCCATCCCGATCCTCGACGCCTCCGACAAACTGGTCGGGATCGTCACCCACGACGACGCGATGGACATCCTCCGCCAGGAACAAACCGAGGATATCCTCGCCTTCGGCGGCGTCGCGGCGGGCAACGACGATGACGAGGAAGAAAACTACTGGCAAGGGAAAGTGCAATCCTCCGTCCGTCGCCGGATCGGCTGGCTCCTGCTCTTGTTCTTGGGCGGGTCGATTACCCGGTGGGTCATCCACTCCTTCGAGTGGGTCGACAAGGAGTTCGTCAACATCGAGTTCGACACGTTCATCCCCCTCCTGATCGGGACCGGGGGGAACGCCGGGAGCCAGTCGGTCGGGACGATCATTCGGGGCTTGGCCCTCAACCAGATCCAGCCGAGCGACACCCTCCGCGTGGTCGCCCGCGAGATGCTCACCGGCCTGCTCTTGGGGCTGCTCATCGGCTTCTTGGGCTACCTTTACACCTGGCTCTGGCTCGGCGAGTCGACCACGTTCGGCCTGGTGATCGCCTTCTCGATCCTGGGAATCTGCGTCTGGGCCAACGGGATGGGGGCCTTGGTCCCGCTCCTGGCCCGAAAGATCGGCGTCGACCCGGCGCTGGTCTCGGCGCCGATGATCAGCACCCTGGTCGACGCGACCGGGCTGGTGATCTTTTATACGATTGCCATCCTCCTCCTGATCAGGCTCGCCTGAAACCGCACTTATGTCAACTAAACCGCTTCTTTACGCGAACGCCCGACTTTGTTGGCAACGAATTTCGGAATTGCCGACACCGCTTTGATTATTCGTGTCGTACATTCCAAGAACGTGGGATTTAATTTTGAATCATTCTAGAAAGGTAATGTGGCGATGACCATCCGGATTCGAGCGGTCGCGGCGGCGACGGCCCTGACGTTGGCGGCCTTGGTGGCGTCCGACCCCGGGATCGAGGCCCAAGAACCCGCCGCGGCCAAGCCCGTCGAGAAACCAACCGAACCGATCCCGAAGAAGAAGCAGGACCGATCACGCCATGTCCCCCCTTACTTCGGACAGATCGGCCTGACGACCGAACAAAAGGCGACGATCTACAGCATTCAGGGAAAGCAGTTCGAGAAGATCGAAGCTCTGGAGCGGCAGATCGCCACCGAAAAGGCCGAGATGCTCGCCCAGTGTGAAGCGACCCTGAACGAAACGCAACAGAAGTTGCTCGACAACCTCCGACGGGCGGCCGCCGAACCCTCGACGACGAAATCCGTCGGCGCTTTCAAAGCCCCGAAGTGATTTTCAGCGACTTTCGATCAGTTCACTCGGTTGATCGACGATCTCCGAGGGAATAAGGCCGCTTCGGGTCGCCTCGAAAAAATGAAGACTTGACACTCCGTCCGGTTCCTTCCGACAGTCCTCGCCTGTTATACTCGTTGTCTTCACAACGACCCCTCGTTCGGGTCGTCGTTCCAGACGAGTTGACGTCGGGTCGAGTTCGGCGGGTTCGCCGGTTCGCGGAGTGTTCGTCCCTTGTTCGAAGGTCCGCCCACCCTGGAACCGCCCGCGACGAGTCGGGACGCGACCGACCTGGCGGCGTTCGGATACCGCCAACGGTTGGATCGGACCCTCGGCGGATTTTCGAGCTTCGCGGCCGGTTTTTCCTACCTCTCGATCCTGACCGGCCTGCCGCAACTCTTCTACCTGGGGTTCCACGCGGGAGGCCCCGCGTTCTTCTGGACCTGGCCGACGGTCCTCCTGGGGCAGATGCTGGCCGCCTGCTGCTTCGCCGAGTTGGCGGCGGAATTCCCGCTTTCGGGCGGGGTGTACCAGTGGGCCAAGCGTCTGGGGCGAGGCTCGGCGGGCTGGATGGCCGGTTGGGTCTCGCTCGCGTGCGCGGTGGTCTCGATGGCGTCGGTCGCCTTGGCCCTCCAGGGGACTTTGCCGCGGATCGCCCCTTGGTTTCAGGTGCTCGGCGACGGCTCGAACCCCGCCGACGCGGCCCGGAACGCGGTGGTTTTGGGTTGCGGCCTGATCGTCCTGAGCACGCTGATCAACGCCTCCGGGGTCCGGGTCCTCGCCCGGATCAACAACATCGGCGTGTTCGCCGAGTTGGCGGGGGCCTTGCTCCTGGTCATTCTGCTGTTCTCGGCGGCGCGTCGAGGTCCGTCGGTCGTCCTCGACACCCAGGGGAAAGGCTCCGAAAGCTCGCTGGGATACCTCGGGCCGTTCTTGATGGCGGCCTTGACGCCTTCGTTCGTGATGTACGGCTTCGATACGGCGGGGTCTCTGGCCGAGGAGACGGTCGACCCGAGGCGGCGAGGCCCTCGGGCGATCCTCGGCTCGCTGGCGGCGGTCGGCCTGATGGGCGGGTTGTTGATCCTCGGGGCGCTCGAAGCCGCGCCCGACCTGCTCGACCCGAGCCTCGGGCGGATGGACGGCGGGATGTCTTCGATCATCAAAGGGGCGATCGGCTCGACCTGGGGCCGGTTCCTCCTGGCCGACGTCGCCCTGGCGATCGTCGTCTGCACGTTGACCGTCCATGCCTCGGCGGTCCGGCTGGTGTTCGCAATGGCCCGGGACGGTGGCCTCCCCTGGTCGGGAGCGCTCGCGTCGCTGCCCGGTTCGACTCGGTCACCGCGATTGCCGGCCTGGGGCGCGGCGGTGGTCGTCAACGTCGGTTGGCCCCGCCCCGAGATTTATGGCGACCCCTGGTATCGCCGGTATGCCGCCGTCTGGGCCACCCTGGTCCTGGTCGGGGTGGGATGGATTTATCGAGGTCGAGCCCGGCATCAGGGCCGGCCGGTCGTGCTTGCGGAGCATCGAGCGTTCCCGCCTCCAGGGGCGATGGGGCGAGCGGTGGAGGTGACCGAGGAGCGAATCCGATGATCAAGACCGCCAAGAAAACGAACAAAGCCAAAGTCAACAAGAATCCTCGACCCCTCGGCCCGACGGCGGGACTCGTCGCCGAACCGGCGAACCGGGTCGCGGCCTGGCTCGTCCACTTCTACACCGCGATCGGCCTGATCTTCGCCGCCTGGATCGCCGTGCTCCTGGTCCAAGGCGGGGCGAACGCTTTTCGGTGGTCATTCTTGCTCATGGTCGCCGCCAGCCTGGTCGACGCCACCGACGGAACCCTGGCGCGTCGGTTCCGGGTCAAGGCGGTGCTTCCCGAGTTCGACGGCCGAAAGCTCGACGACCTGATCGACTTCCTGACCTACACCTGCTTGCCATTGCTCCTGATCTGGCGGGCCAAGCTCTATCCCCAAGGGTACGAACCCTGGCTCCTCCTCCCCCTCCTGGCCAGCGCTTATGGGTTTTGCCAGGTCGAGGCCAAGACCGAGGATGGCTATTTTCTGGGGTTCCCCTCGCTCTGGAACGTCGTCGCGCTGTACCTTTATGTCCTCCAGCTCCCCCCTTGGTTGACGTTCGCGGTCGTCTCGACATTGGCTTTGATGACTTTCGTGCCGACGCGATACCTCTACCCGTCGCTCCCCGGTCGGCTCAACGCATTCAGCAACATCATCGGCGCCCCCTGGATCATCCTCCTGATCGTGATTTTGTGGAGATTGCCGACGAATGCGCCGATCGTCCCGGGTGAGCCCAACTGGTGGCTTGGCGTGGCGTCGCTCTACTTCCCGGCGTTCTACCTGATCGCCTCGTGGGTCGTCTCGTACCGCTTGCGGCGGGTTCGCGTCGCCTGATCGTATCGGCGACCGAAGGCCGATCATTCCCAAAGGAGAAGGCGACCGATGCCGTTTCGAGCCGGTTCGTTCGGGGCGTTTTTGGTCGTGATCGCGTCGGCCCTGGCGTCGCGGACGACCGGTGATCCGCAGATCAACGCGGTCAATAACCTCGTTTATTCGACCGTCGAAGGCTCGGAGTTGCGGCTCGACCTCGCGGCGCCGGTGGCGGGGCCTGGGCCGTTCCCGGCCGTGGTCGTCTTCTACGGCGGGGCCTGGAGGAGCGGGAACAAGTGGGGCAACCGCCCGGTCCTGGCGGAGTTCGCCCGTCGAGGCTTCGTGGCGATCGCCCCACAATATCGCCATTGCCCCGCGAACCGATTCCCCGCCCAGGTCCACGACGCCAAGGCGGCGGTCCGCTGGCTCCGGTCGCACGCCAAGGACTACCGGGTCGACGTCGACCACATCGGCGCGATGGGGTACTCGGCCGGGGCGCACTTGGCCCTGATGCTCGGGACAACCGCGCCGGAGGATGGCCTCGAAGGGGACGCTCCGGGGGATTCGCCGAGCACCCGCATCCAGGCCGTCGTCAACTACTTCGGGCCGACCGACCTCATGGCGACCGACATCTCGCCGTTTTCCAGGGGCCTGGTCCGCGACTTCCTCGGCCCGGACGCTTCGGGCGATCCGAAGGTCGTCGCCTCGGCCTCGCCGCTCACTTATGTCGACCGGACCGATGCGGCGATCCTGACCTTCCACGGGACCGCCGACACGGTCGTGCCGGTGACCCAGGCCGTTCGGCTCGGCGAGTCGATGACCCGGGCCGGTTTGCCGGGCCGGACCGAACTCCTCAGCGGCCTCGGGCATGGATGGTCCGGCCCTTCGATGACCCGGACCATGGACGCGACGTATACCTTCTTCGAGACTCAGCTACGCCCGAAATGAATGGACCCGGCCCGGTGCGGCTTGCGGTTCGACTTCCGAGAGGATATCGAGTTGGGGGTGATTCGCTTCGACCGGGTCATCGCCGGAGGTTGGACCACGCCGGATACGGTGGCCGCGCCCCCGACGATGACCGGCGATCGGGCAATCACCGGGGAGGCCGTGGCCGTGGTCGTCGGAAGAGTCGCGGTCCCGCCGACCCCCGAGCTCTGGTCGGCTCCCGGCGGGGCGACCCACTGGACCCAGACGCCGGGGACATCCAGGGTGTTCCCGACGAGCGATCTGAGCGACTGGATTGTCCCCCCCTGGCCGACCTGGTCGTAGCCAACGGCCCCGCTCGTGCCTTGGATGAACCACTCCGAGGTGGCCAACCGATACACGGCGAGGTTGGCCCGACCGTCGCCGTCATAATCGGCCGGGGCGGGTATGTCGGCACCCGGTACTCCGTAGTAGGCGACCCGACCGGTGGTCCGGATGATCCAGCCGCCGTTCGAAGGTTGGTACACCGCGATCTCGGCCCGGCCAAGCCCGTCGTAGTCGGCCGGGACGGGGATGGTGCCCGGCCCGCCGTGTTGGATCACCCAGGGTCCGGCGGGTCCCAGGATGAACCATTGGTAGGTGCTCGGCCGGATCACGGCGATCTCGGTCCGGCCTCCGCCGTCGTAGGCCGCCGGGATCGGTTGGTCGAGGTTCGGTATCCCCCACTGGGTTGTCTGCATGGTTTGCGAGGCCGCGTGCCAGATGGACCAGGTCGCGGTCGAAGGGCGATAAACCGCCGGGTCGGTCTTGCCGTCGCCGTCGTAGTCGCCCGGGACGGGGACGTCGCCGGGGGCGCCAAGCCGCATCGAATAAGGGCCGTTGGGGCCGAGGATCAGCCAGGTGGCGGTCGACGGTCGGTAGACGGCGACCTCGGCATGCCCTCCGTCGTAATGGCCCGGGACCGGGATGTCGCCGGCCTGGCCGAACTGGAGGTAGTGGAACCCCGAAACCGGGTTGTCGATCGACCAGAGGGCGTTGGCGGGGCGATAGGTCGCCACCTCGGCCCGACCGACCCCGTCGTAGTCGGCGGGGACGGGGATGTCGGCGGCCTGGTTCGGGCTGAAACCAAGTCCCCAGCCCACGTTATCCGCGCCGATGGTGATCGTGGTCGACTGGACCCCGGGCAATGGTCCGGACGCGGTGACGACATAGGTCCCCGGCGAGAGTTGCAGCGAATAACCGCCGGTGGACCAGGTCTGGGTTTGAAAAGGCCCTTGTCCGTTCGTCCCTTGGGCCCGGATCGTCACGCCGCCGTAGCCTTCCCCGGGCGCGTAAAACCCTTTGTTCTGGGCATCGAGATAGAAGGTGCCGGTCAGATACGCGACCCCTTGCCTCCAGCCGAACTCCTGGGTCACGATCGCCGGCCCGACGTTGACCGCCGCGACCGTGCTCGGGGCGACGTTCGTCGCCAGGCCGATCCCGACCTCGGAGTAGGGATATACCCCGCCCGACAGCTTCGACTCGTTCGGGCCGGGGGCCAGGATGTTCTTGAGGTGCCCGAAGTCGGGGTTGCCCCAGTCGAGCAGGAACCCCGCCTCGAAGAAGTCGGCATAGGCGGTCGGCGAGGTCGAGGCGACCCCTTGGGAATAGGCGTAGATATTCTCGCCCGTGGCCCAGGACGAGTTCCCGGTGGGAAAGTACGGCAAACCGTCGGCGTCGACCGCGACGCTCGGGTTGTTCAGGAAGCCCGTCGGCGAGTGCTTTTGCGTATTCGAGGCCAGCATCGCGGCGGTTTCCGCCAGCGCCGCATCGATCAGACGGGGGTTGAACGCCAAGGGGGGTTCGGGAGCATAACTGGAGATCGTCTGAGAAAACTTGTTCAGGTCCCAGTTCGCCGTCGCCCGGTGGATCAGCGGGTCGGCCTGGGCCAGCGCCAGCAACCGCTGCCCTTCGGCGGTCGGGTTCGCCCGGGTCCGGTTGATCAATTCCAACATGTATTGTTCGAGGTCGGTGGGAGCGGTGCCCGCAGTCATCAATCGCCGCGATTCGAGCCGTTCGAAAGGGCGACTCCACCGGCGATGATCTCGCCCCCGGCTGCGCGATTTCGGACGATTCGAAGCATCGAACCAAGGGATTCCCACCATGGGCCGAGGGTCTCAAGGTTGGGGGTGCGGCGGGCCGGATCCGGCCCGCCGAAAAGGCGCCGGGATCGTCCCGGTCGGCGAGGTTTGCCCGACCGGGACGATTGGCCCTTCCTCGAAGGGGTTTCGGTTGGATTGCGCTTTGAAGGCCGCTTTGGTGGGGAAAGGTTGCTTCGAAAGGCCCAACCACATCAATCATCGAATTCGCCGGCAAGATTCTTGATATAAGCCAGGGCTTCGGACAGTTCGCATACCACAGCCCCCGCGACTCGACCCTTCGAGTCGAGTTCGCGGAGGAGCATCAGGTCCTCGAACTCCTCGGATCGTTCGAGGCGACCGCGTGCCCGGGCGCCCAAGGTCCCGTTGCGGTAGGCCAGGGCGTCCATGTGGAGGGCGATCAAGGTCTCGGTCCGCTCGGTGATCGTCCCTTCGAGCGATTGCAAGCCGGCGACGACGTGGTCGCTCGGGTCGATCGCCTTGCCGACGTCGTGCAGGAGGGCCGCGAGGAGGAACTCATCGTCGTAGCCTCGTTCGTCGCGGGCCAGTTCGAACACCTGCAAGCTATGGTAGAGGGCATCCCCCTCGGGGTGGTACTTGGGGTTCTGCTTGACCCCTTCGAGCGGCTGGAGCAAAAGACGATAAAGCTCGAAGCGGTCGACGTGGTCTTCGACGCGCTCGACCTCGAAATCGAGGTCGATCTCGGGGTTCTCGGCCTTGAGCGCCTGTTCCAGTTCGGCGATCGACGCCCGCTCGATCGCCTGGCCGGTGATCGAGCTCTTGAAGACATAATGGGCCTTGTCTTCGGGGTAAAGCGTCAACTCATAAGGAAATCGATCATCGATATGGATGTGCGTGAACACCCGCTCCTCGCCGTGCTTGACGATCCGCTTCTTCTCGACCTCGTAGGTCAGGGCGTATTCGTCCAAGGTGTTCGTCACGAGGGCCTGGCTGTCGGAGAATAGGTGGATGTCGATGTCGGACCCCTGGCGGACGTGCCCGGTCCAGACGCTCCCGATGAGCCTGGGTCGGAACCTGGCCAGTTTCCGCATGAGTCGCAAGGCTTCGATCCGCATGTCGAGGATCTTGTCGAGCCGTTTCGGCCCTTCGTGAATCCGGGCCATGCCTTGGATCTGGTCGCGGATCTCGGAGTTCGAGGGAAGGTCGCCGGGCCGAAACCGATACTCGACGCCAAGCCGCTTGGCGGCCTTGCGCTTGGCGGTGAAGTATTCCGATTCGGTCCGGTGATACATCATCTGGGCGGCGAGGAAGGCGATCTGCCGCCGGATGCGTTCGTCAGCCATGAGGAGGAGGTGCGCCGATTAGGCCCATCGAGGCGGCGCCGGGCAACCAAGCTCGACGGAGGTGAAAGAAGATCACCGGGGTCTCGTCAAGCTCGGCAAGGTCAGCGAGATTCAGACTAATGGACCAGAATCCGGGGCGTCAAGCCAATCCCCGATTCGGTTGCGGGTGGCGCCGGTTTTCGGCATCATTGATCGATGACCAAGGACGCCGCGACCTGCTCGGACGATAGGAGATATTCTGATGATCCGTCAAAGTCTAACGGTCGAGCCGCCCGTCCTCACGCCGGTCATTCCTCCCCTGGAACCGGGGGATCACCTGACCCGCGATGAATTCGAGCGGCGATACGACGCGATGCCGGATTTGAAAAAGGCGGAACTGATCGAAGGAGTGGTCTACATGGCATCGCCGGTTCGATTCGAAAAACATGGGCAGCCTCACGTCATCGTCTCGTTCTGGCTTGCAAGTTATTTGACCAAAACTCCATTCGTCGAAGCAGGCGACAATGTCTCGGTACGCCTCGATGGCAAGAACATGCCGCAACCCGACGTTGCCATGATCATTACTCCATCCAAAGGTGGTCAGGCCCGTTTGAGTGAGGATGATTATGTTGAAGGGGCTCCGGAACTGATCGTGGAAGTTGCCGCCGGCACCGCGAGCATGGACCTGAACACCAAGTTCCACGTCTACCGCCGGAACAAAGTCCAGGAATACGTCGTGTGGCCAGTGCTTGATGGCGTGGTCGACTGGTTCTCCCTGGAGAATGGCGAGTACCGTCGTCTCGTCGCGGACGACGAAGGGATCATCCGGAGCCGGATCTTCCCCGGCTTGTGGCTCGACCCCGCGGCATTGATCGCGTTCGACTTCGCCTCGGTGCTCGACACCGTCCAGCGGGGGATGAGCGATCCTTCGCACGCCGCGTTTGTCGCGAAGCTCCAAGCCTGATCCCGGCCTCAAAACCAGAGTCGTTTATCCACCACGTTCATCAGCGGTTCGCCGCGAACGAACCGTCCGACGTTCTCGGCCAAGGCTTCAAGATGGCGGCGAGCGATCACGGACGAATAACCTGCCGTATGCGGCGTCAAAATGACGTTGGGGAACTTCCAGAGCGGATGCGTTTCTGGCAAAGGCTCGACCTCGAAGACATCCAGCGCCGCGCCTGAGATCATTCCGGCTTCGAGGGCGGCAACCAAGGCGTCGAGCTGGACGATCGCCCCCCGGCCGACGTTGATCAGGTAGCCGCTCGGTTTCATCAGGGCGATCGTGGCGGCGTCGAAACAGCCGGTGGTTTCGGGGGTCTGGGGGGCGGCGATCACGACGAAGTCGCTCTCGGCCAGGAGGTCGGGCAGGCCGTCGAGACCTTCGACGAGTTCAACCTCGTCGGGTGGCCGGGTCCGCTCGGGGAAGCGGTCGACGCCTCGGACGCTCATCCCGAAGGCCAACGCCCTTCGGGCCACCTCGGCGCCGATCGCCCCCAGGCCGACGATCCCCATCGTCGAGTCGGGCAGGAAGATTGTCGCCCGGTCCATCGCGTCCGTCGTCCCCGGCCCGACCGCCAGGTCGACTCGGGCGGCTTCTCCCCCCGCCGGTTCGTAGCGGCGATCCGCTTGCTGTCGGATGTAGGTGTGCAGGTTCCGGGCGAAGCAGAGGACATAGCCCATCACCTGGTCGGCGATCACGTCGCCGAACAACCCCCGCATGTTGGTCAGGACGCAGGGGTGGTCGACCAAAGTCGGGAAGGCGTAATGCTCCAGGCTCGCGGTGAAGGCTTGGACCCACCGGAGCCGGCTGGCCTCCGCGAGCAACCCCGGGGTGACCTTGCCGAGGAAGGCGTCGGCGTCTCGGATCGCTTCGGAGGCATCGGCGGCGGTCGCCGCGTTGGCCCAATCGACCGGGACCGACCCCACCGCGCGTCGCAGGGCGTCGAGGCGTTCGGGTTCGATCGCGGGGTGGATGACGATCTTCAACGGGGCCTCCTCGCTTCGGATGGATCAATACCGCCCGAAGGCCGTCGGGTCTTTGATCGCTTCGATCAGGGTCGCCACGACTCGATCGGCGCCGTCGAGCGGATAAGGGGCGGGACCTGGTCGCGCGGCGAACGCCTTTTCAAGCGGGCGGTCGACACGAAAGTCGCGGAAGTCGCGGCTCGACACCGGGAAGCCGCCTCCCCAGCGCTTGAGGGTTCGGTCGAGCGCCCTATGCTCGGCGAAGCCGGTCCGGGGAGGGTAGATCAGCGGAGTCCGCGCGGCCATCGCCTCGCAAACGGTCCCGTAACCCGCCTTGGCGACGATCGCATCGGCCGAGGCCGCCAGGTCGGCGCCGGTCCAGGTCGTGGCGGGGACGACATGGAGGTTGGCCAACAAGCCGGAGGGGGCCGGGTGGAACCCGACGAAGTGGACCCCTTCGAGCTTGGCCAACCGCTCCCAACCGAGGTTGGCCTGGCCATATCGTCCGATGTAGAAATAGACCACCTTGTCGGACGGGCGAAGGCCGAGGGTTCCTCGAAGCTCGACCCGGCGGTCGACTCCCGGCGTGACGACCATCCCGACCTCGATGATCGGCGCGATCCCGTCCAAACCGAGCGCGGGTTCGGCCCGGAGCACCCTCGAAGCGTGGCGGTAGGCCGATCGCACCGCCTCGACCGTGTCGTAGGCGGCTTTGGTTCCCAGCTTCTTGGCATGAGGGGCGTAAATCTCGGCCCAGGTGAAGTTCGCCAGCAAGAAGCCGGGAATCTGGGCGCGAAAGGCGGCGACCAGGGGGACGGGCGTGGCGTCGCAGAGGACCACGGCGGTCCCCTCGGCGACCAGCTTGGCCGCCTCGGCGTCGACCTCCTTCATCGCCCGGGCATGAACCTCGGCGGCGAGGGCCAGGGTACCGGGGCCGTCGGTCGAGGCGCTGTCGCCGGGCGGGTTGAGTGCGCCGACGTCGGATACATGCGGTTCGAGGTCCGCCGGGCGGGCCAGCCGCTCTCGCCAGTGGTCGAACAAATTCGAGTCGCAGCGGATCACGACCGGGACGGTCCTCGGGATCTTGTTGATCACGGCGACCGACCGATTCAAGTGGCCGAAGCCGTGGCTCGTGACGTAGATGGCGACTCCGCCCCGCCGAGGGTGGCTCATGGCCCGATCCCGGCATCGAGATAACCGCCCACGGAGTCGGGGTCGGTGTAAGTCGGGCGGAGCAAGGCCGCTTCGACGGCCTCGGGGCGATCGATCAGGATCTGGACCGCTTCGACCAGGGCTTGCGGGCGGCCCTTGAGCAAGATCGTCGTCCGCCAGTCGAGCCGGTCGTCGGGCTTGTCGCCGACCCTCCGGTCGAGGAAGGTTCGGAGCTTGGCGGCGGTCGAGTTCGTTCGGGATCTGCCCGAGTTGGGGTGTTCGGCGATCGCTTTCGCCGCGATGCGCAAACCGCCCGGGTCGTTTCGAGCCCAGGCCAGGATCGACCGATCGATCGCGAGCGGTGGCCCCGGCGTCAGCCCTTCACCCCAGAACCGGGCCAGCGGACGAAGCAACGAGGTTGACCGAGCCCAATCGGGGGCTTCGGAGGCCGGCAGGCGATCACCGGCGGGGCCTCGGGTCAAGATGTCGAGCGCCCACGCTCGGATCGCCGTTTCGGGCGAGGCGACCGTCACGACCCGGAGCCCGCCAAGCTGGCGCGGGGTCCGGGCGTAAAACGGCTTCATCGCATACAAGAGGCGGGTCAGGGGGGTGGCCTTCGAGTCGTGGGTGAGCATCCAGGCGAACGGGAACCGAGTCGGGTCGGGGGCGCCGAGGACGATATCGCCCCGGAGGGCTCCCAATTCCTGGAGGCAAGCGAAGGTCGGCGTCGTGATCAGCTCGTTGAGGAAGTCGACGGCGGCTCCCGGGGGGAGTTCGCGGTTGAGGTCGGCCAGGGTCTGGTCGTCGAACGCCTCGTACCAGTACGACAGCTCGAACCCCAGCCTCCAGGCCCCCCTCGGCCCGCCGATCAACTCGTTGTAGTAGGACAACTCGAACGGGTGGATCTGGACCAGTTGCACCGTCGCGGAACCGAGGATCAAGGCGGCGACGACCCCCCGGCAAACCTGGACCCGGCCGAGCCGGCGGGCGAGCAGGTCGGCGAACGCCACCGCCCCCCAACCGGCGAATGCGGCGAGGAAGAAGAAGGTTGGCAGGAAAAGGCGGACCCCGTCGTGCGCCGGGGTCGGGAGCATCCTGAGCGTCGGCAGGAAGACGAGCTGCAAGGCGAAGAAGATTGGCAGACTGTCCCGGATACGCAAGGATTGCATCAGGCTCGCCACCAAACCGACGAGCGACGCGACCAGGATTCCCGCCGGGACCGTGATCGCGATCAGGACCCAGGCGTTGTGCCAAGGCAGGCTGTAGTTGTAGATCTCGCCGAAGTAGGCGATCCGGATGTCGGGCAAGGCCCCACGTCGGTCGGCGTTGAGGCTGTAATAGTGGGCCATCCTTGCCAGGGTGTCGCGCCACCAACCGGGGTTGCCGAGCCAACTCACGATGGGGGCGAACGCAAGGATGCTCGACCAAGTTTCCAAGCCCGGCCGCTCGACGCCCCAGACCGGGTGGTTGGGCAAGACCCGACCCGCGACCCGACGGAGAATCCAGACCAGGAGCGGGACGAGGAGGATCGAGCCGGGGAGGTTGGCACTCGGTTGGAGGTTGAAGACGTCGGTGCCGGCGGGAGGGGGGTACAACGCGGCGAGGCGGCGGACCTCGGCGAAGGCGAGGCCGATCGGGACGAGCAGGGCGGTTGAGGTCACGACGGCGTCGACGCAGGCGGCTCGACCACCTGGCCGCGTGAAAATCCGAGGCAGGCGAGTCGCCGCCAACCAGAGCAGGATCGGCCCGAGCACCGCGATCGCCGCCATCTTCTCGACGAAGCTCAGGCCGAGCGCGACGCCGACCACGACGCGCCACCCTCGGGCGTTCGGGTCGTGCAACCCCTTCCAGAATGCCAACGACGCCACCACCCAGAGCAAAAGCCCCGGCGTGTCGGTCCCGGCGATGTGGCCGTCGCCGTAGACCCGAGGCATCAGCGAGAGCGAACCCGCCGCCACCCCGCCCACCCAGGGGCCGTACCTCCAGGCCAGGAAGCCGAACGCCAGGGTGATCGTCGCCGAGAACTCGAACACCGACGCCAACCGCCTCGACGGGATGTCTTTCATGACCCCGCCGAACAGGGCGTGGGTCAACAGGCTCAACTGGCCCGCCAGGGGAGGGTGGAAGTTGTAGCCAAACCGGGCGTAAGGCCAGTAGTAGAGGAGGGCATCGGGGCTGAGCAGGGCGTCGAGGTCGGCCCAGGTCCGGGCCTGGCCCAACCGCTCCCACCACTGGGCCGAGACGAGCTGGCTGGTCCGGTAGGACGGTTCGTCCCAGGTCAAGCCGATATCGCCGGTCGTCGGAACCGTGGCGCAAAGCGATCCCAACAGGACGAGGGCGCACCCGAGCCGCCAGCGACCCCTGGAAAGCCCGACCGGCTCCGTTGGGCTGGGCTTGTCGAATTTTTCGGGCGGAGAGGGCGGCATCAAAGGTGGCTCATCAGGGCATGGGGTAGATCGACACCAGGGGGACGCCAAACTTGGACACCTGGTATGCGGGTTTGGCCTTCTCGATCAAGTCGCGCTCGAACGGGCCGAAGGCACCGGGGCGATTCTGGAGGACGAACAGCGCCGGTTGGCGAGGGTCGATCGGCGAGAGCGGGATTTTCAGCTTTCCGGTCTGCTGGAGGTACAACCAGGAAGTCGGGAATGTCGAGAACCGGACCGACCGCCCCTTGGGCGTGTTCTGGTTGAGGTAGGCGATCGCCTCGTCGGACAACCCGTCCCAGAAATAGGTTGGCTCCATCCCTAGGGCCGACGCACCCGGCAAACCGCCGACGATCGGGCTGAAATAAGCGAGCGGCGTGGGCATCATCAACGCGACGGAAACGACCCCTTCGAGGCAACTCGCCGCGATCAGGCCGCGCCCCCACCTCGGGAAGCGACGCTCGACCAGCACAGCCCCGTACCCCGCGACGATCGCCAGCATCCCGAACGCCGGGAGGAACAAGCGGACCCCATCATGCCCGGGCGTGTGCGGCATCGCCCTGAGCAGGAGGAGGAACCCCCAGTGCATCAGGGAGAGGACGGCGAACACGTCAACCGTCGCCGAAACCGTCCCCGGACGACGAGGCCACCACCGCTTCGCCGCGTCGATCGTCCCCCCGGTCGCCCCGACCAGGCTGAAGGCCATGAATCCCACCGGCGTCACCAGGATCGTCCAGACGACCGTGTTGTACCACGGGAGCGACTCGCGGGGGGTGTCGTAGGTCGTGCCCAGGAAGGCGACCGGGATCGGGATGGTCTTGCCTCGGGTCAGGTTCGACCGGATGAATCGCTCGACGCCCGAGCCTGGGTCGTTCCACCAGCAGGGGTTGAACGCGAATAAAATCAAGACGCCCACCAGGCCCGCGACCGCCAGGACCCGAATCGCCTTGAAGTTCCGATCCCAGAACGCCCAGACGACGAACGGGACCGGCAAGAACCAGCCGGTCAGCTTGGTGTCGGCGGCCCAGCCGCAAAGAATCCCGAAGCCGACCGCCCACAGCCATCGCCCCCATCGTCCTGGCGCCTCGATCGCCCGGGTGAACGCGAGCAAGGCCCCCACCCAGAGCGAAGCGAGCAAGCCGTCAAGAGTCGCGTAATGGCCATGTCCGAACAGATTCGGTTGCAAAAGCCATGCGGCGCTCGTCAGCAGACCGGCCGCGATCCCCCAACGCCCGGCGACGAACCCGAACAACGCCCCGCTCGCCAGGCTGAACGCCAGGATCGGCCCGAACCGGGCGCGGGGCAAAACGGCCCATTTCGGGACGACGAGATCACCGATCAAGCCGACGATCGCGTAGAACGGCGGGTGGCCGTGCGGTTCTTCGCGGGCGAACGGCCAGAACCAAGCCAGGGCTTTCGGGCCGAGCAACTTGTCGAAGGTGTCGATCTCGTCGCGACTCGGGGGAGGCGTCCCGTCCTGCTGCACCAACTCCGAGCGGGGCGAAGGGGGAACCCACCGGGCGGCGAAGTTGGACGGGTCGCGCAGGGCTTCGAACCAGAGCCGGATTCGGGCCTCGCGGCCCAGGGTGAACCCTTCGTCCCAGACGATCGCCATCCTCGGCTCGGTCGCCAGCATCACCGCCAGCGTCGCCAAGCCGACGAACAAAGCCCCGACACCGATGGGCCATCGGGGTCGGGGCTTCGGGGATGAGGACAGGTCGACCGCGACAACGCCCATTATTGCGAGTTCGCCACGTCAACGGTGCCGATCAGCCGGGCCACGCTTCGATGATCGAACAGCATCGGAGTGCCGTCCTGACCGAAGTGGCAAGCGGCACCTCCCCGAAATGCCAGGGCTTCGGGGTGGTCGACCGAGAATTGGCTGCCGCTGACGAGTTCTATCAGGAAAGGGTAGAACGGTGTCTGCCGCGTGAATGCTCGGAGCGACTTTTCGAAAGATTCGCGTTCCATCTCTCAATCCTCGGGGTGGGATAGATTAGGCGCTTTCTTTTTTCCGCTCTTTGGCCGAAGGGATCGGGATCGGCGGGGTGTCGAACAGCTTCTTTTCCTTGCGGACGATCTCGGGGGTGACGACGTACTTCCCCTTGTCCTTGGGGGCCTTGTCGGGCAGCTCGTACATCACGTCGAGCATGATCTCCTCGACGATCGACCGCAGCCCGCGCGCCCCGGTGTCCTTGGCCTTGGCGAGTTTGGCGATCTCGACCAGGGCGTCGGGGGTGAATTCGAGGTCGGCGCCTTCCATCTCGAAGAACCGGCGGTACTGCTTGACCAGGGCGTTCTTGGGCGCGGTCATGATCTGGACCAAGGCGTCGGCGTCGAGCGGCATCAACGGGCAGACGATCGGGAGCCGGCCGACGAACTCGGGGATCATCCCGTATTCGAGGATGTCGTCGGAGGTGACCCGGTCGAGCAACTCGCCGATCTCGCCTTCGTGCTGCGCCTCGGTCTGCGAGCCGAAGCCGATGGTCTTGCGACCTACTCTCCGGGCGATCAGGTTGTCCAGCCCGACGAAGGTCCCGCCGCAGATGAACAGGATGTTGGTCGTGTCCATCTGGATGTACTGCTGCTCGGGATGCTTGCGCCCCCCTTGGGGCGGGACGTTGGCGATCGTCCCTTCGAGCATCTTCAAGAGCGCCTGCTGGACGCCTTCGCCCGAAACGTCTCGGGTGATCGAGACGTTGTGGCTGGTCTTGCCGATCTTGTCGATCTCGTCGATGTAGATGATCCCGCGCTGGGCGGATTCGAGGTCGAAGTCGGCGGCGTGGAGGAGCTTCAGGAGGATGTTCTCGACGTCTTCGCCGACGTAGCCCGCTTCGGTCAGCGTGGTGGCGTCGCCGATGGCGAACGGGACGTTCAAGATCCGGGCCAGGGTCCGGGCGAGCAGAGTCTTCCCGCAACCGGTCGGGCCGATCAGGAGGATGTTCGACTTGTCGAGCTCGACCTCGGTGTCATTTTCCTCGGCGTGGACCAGCCGCTTGTAGTGGTTGTGGACGGCGACGGAGAGCACCTTCTTGGCGCGGTCCTGGTCGATGACGTAGGCGTCGAGCTGCTCCTTGATCTCCCGAGGGGTCGGGATGTCGGTGAACAGGGTCTTCGGGACCCCTCGGCGGCGACGTTCCTGGTCGAGGATCGACTGGCAAAGCTCGATGCATTCGCCGCAGATGTAAACGTCACCGGGTCCTTCGACGAGGGGGCCGACGTCGCGGTAGCTTTTCCGGCAGAACGAGCAGTAGGCGTTCTTCTTGGTCCCGCTCGTCCCCGTCGGCGCGGAGCTCCCCCCTCCGCCACCGCGCTTGCCCCCGCCGCCGGATCCGCCGCCCGTGATGTCCTTACCCGATGGCATGCCTGGTCCTTTCATCCCTCGAAACGGGGACCCGGCCGAATTCGCTTCAGCGTCGGATCAGATAGGGGCGAAAAAGCGTCGACTTGATCCGCCCGGCGTCGAGCCGGCGACCCGCGACGCCACGATCGAGGGAAAGGTCCCGAAGGCCAAAGGCCCCGTCACCCTTTGATCTCCTCGGGCCGTTGGTCCGACCAAGGCGGCCCGGCAGTGGACCTCGACGCCCCATCGAAAGGGTGTCGAATTCGGCTCCCAACGCCCGTCAACTGGGTCATTCTAAAGGACGTTTCGACTCCACGCAAGTCGAGCCGAAGCCGCCCTTCGAAGGAGGGTATAGCTTTCGAATCTGGAGATTCGGATTGCAAATCGCAGGATTGCAAATCGCAAAAAACTCGGAAAGTGAGATTCTCCAATCCTTTGCGATTTGCAATCCTGCGATTTGCAATCCTTGATCTCGAAGAATCTCCAGATTCGAAAGCTGTACCCTTCGAAAGGAAGGGATGGCGAAATCGTCCTTTTGGTCACCCCGAGAGGTTGTCACCGGGTGGGTTCGTCTCGGTGTCACCGGGATTTGCCAACAGCCAGGCGACGATCCGCCGGGTGGCCGAGCCTAGGGTATAGTCGCCGAGCGACCGGGCGGCGACCCAGGCGGCCTCGACCCAGCCGGGGCGGACCTTCGCTTCGCCTTCGAGCCAGTCCCCCCGGTGGACGTCGAGCGCGACCCGGTGGGTGGTGACGCCGAACCGGATCGAGGTGGCGGCCGGTCCCAACTCGGCCCGGACGCCGGTCAGCCGCTCGAACCCTTCGGCCAAGGCCATCTCCGCGCCGAGCGACCGCCCCGCCGGGTCGGCCCCGCCGACGTGGAGCGTGGGAAACTCCCAGAAATGCTCCCAGAGCCGACCGGCGCCTCGCTTGAGGATCAGGTATCGGTCGTCGCGGCGGATCAAGGCGCAGGCTTCGGCGACGTCCTTGGGCGGTGGTTTGGGCCGGGCCACCGGGAGCCGGTCTTGCCGGCCCAGGCGTCGAGCCTGGCAGTCGCCCGCCACCGGGCAGGCCAGGCAGAGCGGCGCTTTCGGGACGCAGACCAGCGCCCCCAACTCCATGAACGCCTGGTTGAACTCTCCCGCCCCCGTTTCCGGGACAAGTCGCGCGGCGGCTTCCCAAAGCCTGGCCTGCGAGCGCGTTGAGGACGGCTCCTCGGGCCAGGCCAGCCAACGGGCCAGGACGCGCTGGGTGTTCGCCTCGACGATCGGGGCCGATTGGTCGAAGGCGAACGAGCGGACGGCCCCGGCGATGTAACGACCCACGCCGGGCAACGCCCGGATCGCCTCGGGGTTCCGAGGAAAGGCCCCGCCATGCTCGGACATGATGGCCCGGGCCGCGGCCTGCACCTGCCGGGCGCGCCGGTAGTACCCCAACCCTTCCCAAGCCTTGAGGACGTCCGCCTCGTCGGCGACCGCCAGCGCCTCGACGTCGGGAAAACGGTCGAGGAAACGCCCGAAAAACGGCACGACCGCCGCCACCGTCGTTTGGACCAGCATCATCTCGGAGACCAAGATCCGGTACGGGTCACGGTCCTCCCTCCAAGGGAGCGACCGACCGACCGATTGATACCAGGCGGCCAACTTCTCCCGGACTCGACCGAGCCAGGCGTCGTCGAGATCGGGAAAATCTGTTTCGCTTGCGGGAATTTGCGGATCTGAGATCAAGTCTGGAACCGGGGTGAAGGTGGCCTGTTTTTGCTTTCTCGGCATGGATTTTAAGACTCTGTGGCGATTAATCGGGTTGCGAAGTTCGGAGAAAATGGATAAATTGCCCGTTGACTTCCCGTTTTAGGGACATAAACTGTGAAAGTGCAAGATAAGTCGTGCGGCTTCGGTAAATGTCCTGCCGCACAGATCATCGCTAAATCGGCCATCCAGGAACCTGGAATGAACCAGATGATGACCTCCGACACGACCTGCCTCGACCTTGATATTGCTTTCACGGGATCAACTCGTCCGATTTCTCATCAATACCCGAGACCTTGCGAGGAGCAAGCGACGGCGACGAACCCGCTCGAGCGGTTGATCCAACTCACGCGATCCAACGACCGCCTTGTGGTCCAGTTGAAGAAGGCTCGACGGAGGCTCGGCCAGGCGATCGAGTTTGCGAGCGACCCGAAGTCCGGCGGCGACCTCGCAATCAGTCTGGTCGCCCTCGCCCAGAAAAACCAGACCCGAGTCCTCAAGCAACTCCGGGCCAACCGCCACGAAGCCCTCGAACTCCTGGCCGGTCTTTCGGCCGGGCGCTAAGAAAGTGTCGCCTGTTCCGTCTTCGGTTTTTCCTTCGATCCCCTACACCGTCGAGAACGCACCAAGAGGAGGTGGAAGATGGACGTGGCCCCCTGCAACCAAGCGGGTTGGAAGTTTCGGACGGACCTCGGTCCGGGTGCTCGGTCGTTCCACAAAGTTCGGAAATATCGGTCGGCGCACGACCCGCTCGACGAAACCCAGCGAGAGCTGGCCAGCCGGTTCTTGCCGCTGGCCCGAGGGTTGTCGAAGCCGCTCAAGATCCTCTTCCCGCACTGGAGGGACGAGTTCGAGTCGGCCGCTTGCCTGGCCTTGGTCGAGGCCGCCCGGTCTTACGACCCTTCGAGGAACATCAAGTTCGCCACCTTCGCCCGCTTCCGGATTCGGGGGGCGTTGATGGATGTGGGCCGGGAGATGGTCTTGCCCGGTTGGGAAGACTCCGAGGACTCGCCCCCGGGGACGGTGACGTTGACCCCTTACAACGAGGAGCACGGGACGGTCCTCGTCGCCTCCGAACCCCCCGAGGTCGGCGCCGATGTCGACGACATCGACGCGGTCGAGCACTGGCTCCGGAAGCTGCCCAAGCGGCACGCGACCGTCTGCCGGTTGTACTACCTGTACGGCAAGACCCAATCCGAGATCGCTCGGGTCGTCGGCTGCTCGCAGTCGGAGATCACCCGACTCCACAAGCGGTCGATCGACCTGCTCTCCGAACCCTATGCCCCCGGCCCTTCGAGGAATCGATCCCTCTGGGACAAGAAGCGGCCGAGGCGGGCGTTTGGCCTGGCCAAGCCGAAGAAGACGTTCGGATGATCGGCGAGACGAGCCAATTCCTGGACGCCCTTTGGTCCACCCCCTTTGAAGAACGATCAGCAACCTGGCACCCATCACTTGTGACTGAAAACCTGGAAGGATAGAAAGATGCTGGTACTCAAGCGCAAAGAAGGTCAGTGGGTCGAAGTGACGCACCGCTCGGGCGACGTCCTTCGGATTCGCGTCTGCAAGATCGAGGCGGGATCGCCGGGCCACCTCAACCTGGCGTTCGACGACGACGCCCGCCATTTCGAGATCGAGCGGCCCGAACGTCGGCACCAGCAATCGGGATTGGTTGCCAAGGCGGCTCAACCGAGCGTCGCAACCTCGTTAGATTGATCGAAACCCAAAGAACTTTTCTCGGGCCTGGGACCTCCGAGGCCCGAGAAGTTCGCAACGGCCCTGCGATCAAAGCGACCCCGTCAAGCCCCTGCCATCGCGAAGGCGGGTACCTTGGAGTGTTCGACCACCTCGGTCGGTCGGATCAGGGCGATCTCGGTGCAGTTGGGGAACAAGGGGCAGCGGACGCACTCGTTCCAGATCTTGTGCGGCAATTCCGCCTTCTCGATCTGGTGGAACCCGCAGCGCTCGAAGAAATCGGCGACGTAGGTCAGGGTGAAGACCGTCTTGATCTCGAGCTCGTTGGCCGACCGCCAGCAGGCTTCGACCAAGTCTCGACCGATCCCTCGACCCTGGACCCCTTCGGAGACCGCCAGGCATTTCAGCTCGGCCAGGTCTTCCCAGAACACATGGAGGGCGGCGCACCCCACGACTCGCCCCTGACCATCCTCCGCGACGAAGAACTCGCGGATCGACTCGTAGAGTTCGCCCGGTGAGCGCCGGATCATCAGTTTCCGGTCGGCGAAGGTGCGGATGAGTTGCTGGATGGCGGGAACGTCACCGACTCGAGCGGAGCGAATGTTCAATCGAGGGACCCCCAAACCCCGGAGATGAGCCCGGGCGTTCTTGCGAGAGGCGTCGCTCCAGCCCGACCTGGGGACCGGACCGACGACCGTTCATGAACCTGTATCTTAAGTCCTCTCGTCGAGGAATCAAGGCCGCCCCGGTCACTTGACGACCGAACCCGACCCGGCCCGGGCGGTTGCGGCTTTCGAGGTCGCCTCGGCGGACACCATGCGCTTGGGCAGGACCCGCTCGCGGTAGAACCGCTCCATGGAGCGGTAGTCGGGGCCTCGGGAAACCTCGACCAGCCCGAAGTCGCGGTCGATCTCGTCGCTGGCCTGCTCCAAGTCCCAGCCGCAATAAAGCATCCGGTAGGCCATCTGGGCCATCGACGCCCGGTTAATCCCGTGGTGGCAGTGGAAGTAGACCGGCTGGTTCTTCGGGTCGGCGATGGCGGCGGCGGCGGCTTCGAGCTGGTCCGAGACGTTGATCCGCTCGCCGTCGCCTCGGAAGTCGACGATCGGGATGTGAATCCAGCGGATGCCCAGTTCTTTGGCGAGCGCCTGCTCCTGGATCGGCAGATAATGCTCGGGCGGGTGGGCCAAGGCCACCACGGTCTTGATCTGGTGGTCGCGGACCACCCGACGCATCGGCCAAACCTTTTGCCAGGCCCCTCGGTAGATCCGCCCCGGTTCCACCTCGGCGAACTTGTCGGCGAAGACGTAGTCATGCCCGTGTCGCCAGGTCTGCTCGGCGAGCAAGGTCAGGAGGCCCGCGACGAGCAACCTTCGGGTCCACTTGCGTCGATTGCTCATCGTCGAAAGACTCCGTTCGAATGACGAACCGGTAGGAGGCTTGTGGCAACCGGCTCGCGGCGAGGATGTTAGCAAGCGACCCACCCCTCGTAAAGGTCGGTCAGTCTGGCGGGATTTAGTGACGGGGCGGAGGAGATCGACCCACTTTTGGCGTCGCCATGATCCCCAAAATCGGTCAAGATGCCGCCTCGTCGTGAGAAATGTTCGGAGTCGACGGACGAATGCCCCGATCGACCGGGCCGAGATGGAAGCCGCTGATGTCGCCGCGTCGGATGCTTTGGGCGTTGATCGTCGTCACCGGGCTTGGCCGGGTCGCCTGGGGTTCGCTCCTCGGGCTGGGGATGGACGAGGCTTATCACGCCTTGTTCATCAGACACATGGACTGGAGCTTCTTCGACCACCCGCCGATGCTGGCCGTCGTCGAGTGGCTGGGGGTGACTTTGAGCGGGGGCCGGGAGGTCCCGATCACGCTTCGGGTCGGCTTCATCCTCCTGTTCGCCGGGTCGACGTGGCTGATGAGCCGGTTGACGTCGCGGTTCTTCGGCCCCTGGGCGGGGTTGCTCGCGGCGCTGGCGCTCAACGTTTCGGCCTACCACACGGCGGCGGCCGGGGTGTTCGCGCTTCCCGACGGCCCGCTCCTGTTCTTCTGGCTCCTGACCCTGGACCGGGTCGCCTCGGCGCTGGAGCGGCCGGGACGGTTGATCGGCTGGTCCTGGGTGGGGCTGGCCTGGGGCGGGGCGATGCTCAGCAAATACCACGCGATCTTCCTGCCCGCCGGGGTGTTCCTGTTCGCGGTCGTCGAGCCGACGGCCAGGCACCTGCTCCGGAGGGCCGGGCCTTACCTGGCTGTTGTGGTTGGACTCCTGGTTTTTTCGCCCGTGATCTTCTGGAACGCCACGCACGGCTGGGCATCGTTCGCGTTCCAAGGCGGGAGGGCGGTGGGGGGCTTCCGGTTCCAGCCCGTCGCCCTGGCGGCGGCGATCGGCGGGCAGGCGGCCTACCTGTTCCCCTGGATCTGGCTCATCCTGGTGTCGATCCTGGTGGGCCGGCTCCGGGCTTTTCACCGGGGGGCCACCGTCGAGGAGCGGTTCCTGGTCTGCCAGGCGGTCATCCCCCTGGCGGTGTTCACGGCGGTCGCCTGCTTCCGACCGGTCTTCCCGCACTGGACTTTGGTCGGCTACCTGTCGATCTTCCCGATGGTCGGGCGGGCCTGGGAAGCTCGATGGCGGTCGAACCCCTCGCAAACCCGACGACGCTTAAGCCTGATCGCGGCGGTCCCGGTGGTGGTCGTGTCGCTGGTCGCCGCCCAATATCAGACGGGTTGGATGAATCGGCTGGGGCTTCCGCCCAAGCTCGACCCCACCGCCGACCTTTACGGCTGGGACCAGGTCGCCCTCGAGATCGATCGTCGCGGGTTGCTCGAGCCTCCCGGCACTTTCTTGTTCACGAGCACCTGGTTTTCCAGCGGACAGATGGCCTTCGCCACCCGGGACCTCGGCGAGCCCGTGCTCTGCTACAATCACAAAGACCCGCACAACTTCGCGTTCTGGAGCCGCCCCGACGACTGGCTCGGTCGCGATGCGCTGCTCGTCTCGGTCGGCGACGCCAAGCACGAGCCCGCCTGCTTCGCCCGCTACTTCGAGCGGATCGAGCCGCCGATCCGGTTCAGCGTCACCCGGCGAGGGGCCGAGGTCCGCCGGGTCCGCTTGTTCCGGTGCGTCCGCCAGGTGGCCGCGTTCCCGTTCGGGCTCGAACCGGGTTGAGCGTCGCCCTCGCGGCGGGTTTGGGGAAGTTCTGATCTCCGCTTCGTCGCGGGTTTCGTTACAATTTGTCAGGGAAGGGCGAACTCCAACCGCTCGAAACGCCCCATCATCGCGGAGCCGAGTCAGCATGGACCCCGAGTTCCTTGTCCCAGAACGGCTCTCGGGCCCGGCGTCGAAGGTGGTTGGGCTTTACCAGATGTTCCTCCGACGGAACCTGGAGCACTTCTTCCCCGACTCCGTGCTGAACCTGGTCGGGGATCGGAACTTCATCCAGGTCGACGACCTCGACATGACCGAGCGGCATCGGATCGACGAAGACCCCGACGGCGTCGGGATCGTCATCGACTGGCTTCGGGCCCGCTTCACGTTCACCCCCGGCAGCCCCACGCCGTTCTTGCCCGCCGAGCGCCGGTTGATCGACGTGATCGTCGGGACGCTCGACCATCGCTTCCGCGCCTTGTTCGACGCCGAGGCGGTGCATCGGGCCGAGATGTTCCAGTACGCCCTCGAAGACTTCATGGTCACCGAGTACCTCGACCCTCCCGAAAGCGTCCGGGTCCCCGCCGCCCTGGAAGCCCTCCGGGTCGCGGCGCTCTCGACTTACGAGAACCGACGGGTCTCCACGGGCGCCCTGCTGCTCGGGACCGAGGAAGACCCGGCCCAGCCCGGCTGGGTCAACCCCCCGGGCGCGCCCAAATACAGCGTCCGGTTGACGGCGATCAAGGGGTTCCACCGGCTTTGCGACGGCGTCAAGACCGTGTACCTCGTCGACCGCCAGGGGGACCTGGCTCGGGCCATCGACATCGGCGAGTGGGTGGATCGGGCGTATGGTCCCGGAGGCCCGGGAAGCCCTTGCCCTCGGCGTTACCGCGACCACGCCAGGGCGACCCGGTCGGGCGATCACGTCTGCCTGGTGCTCACCCCTTCGCAGGAGATCAAGGTGTTCGCGGGCGGGAACCTCGCGTTCTCGTTCAGCGACGCCCGATGGCGGCTCCTCGACATCCCCACCAAGTTCGCCACCTGGTGCAAGGCGGTGGGCAACACCGGCGAACTCGACCTGGCTTTGCGGATCTTCCAGGCCGCGCTCAACCTGGGCGAAGACCGCAAGGGGGCCTTGTTCGTCGTCCTCCGAGACCCCGCCGCGTCGGTCACGCAGTTGATCGCCCCGGCCGACCGGATCGACGAGGACATCGCCCTCGACGACCCCGAAGACCCCGACAACCTCAGCCCGAGGCTGGCCAAGAGGTCGCTCCACCACATCGTCCGGGGACGCGGGATCGCCGACATCGACGCCACCGTGCTCGAAGCCTTGGCGGGGATCGATGGCGCCGTGGCGACCGACCGGACCGGCCGCCTGCTCACCTTCGGGGCCATCCTCCGAATCGCCCCGGAAACCCTCAAGGTCGCGCGGGCCGTGGAAGGGGCGCGGACGCTGGCCGGGCTGGCCGCATCCTTGCATGGACCCGTCCTCAAGGTCAGCGAGGACGGCTTCCTGACCATGTTCCTCGGCGGTCGAAGGGTCTGGGAGCTTTGACCGATCGACCGTCGCCGAGGATGGAGCGGGCAGGTCGAAGTTCAGACCGAACGGGACGACCGGGTCCGGGCCCGACTGATCCCCTGCGTGACCGGGACCGTCGGTCGGCTCTGCTGCGAGGGGCGATAGGGCTTTTGGGGGCGAGGGGTCGAGATCCGAACTTCGTCGGTCGCACCCATCAAGAAGTCGCGGACGGCCTGGATGTCGGCGGTCGGGATTTCACGGACGTTGGTTGGCATAAGATCGTTGGTCGGAGGGCGCCGAAAAGAAACCGGACGCGCGACACGGTATCGCGGTCATCTTGGACCATTGACAGCCATCGAACATGGAAAGCTGTCGCGATCGCACATTGACATTGGCGAGGTGAGGACAGGACAGGCAAACGTCAGGCCAAAAAGAGCGGCTCGTCGAAGGCGGGCTGCCGGGAGGTCTTCACTTCCGTGGGGATCAGACCCCATTATCGCGGCGATTCGCAATTTGTCCATCAAAAAGATAGAACATTGCTCGAATTTGAGCGACTCTTTATCTCTTGTTGAGGTCGAAATCCAGCTCATGTCCAGGTTCCATCGGGCCATCTACTTGACGGGGCCGACCGCGGTGGGCAAGACCGCCCTGGGCGTCGCCCTGGCCCGGAAGCTCGACGCCGAGGTGGTCGCGCTCGACTCGATGACGCTTTATCGACGGATGGACATCGGCACCGCCAAGCCCTCGGTCGAGGAACGAGGCGGCGTCCCTCACCACCTGATCGACGTCCTGGAACCTTCGGAGTCGTCGAACGTCGCCGATTACCGCCGATGGGCGGGCGACGTCCTGGACCAGATCGAGGCCCGAGGCCGGCGAGCGTTGTTCGTCGGCGGCACGGCGCTTTATCTCAAGGCCCTGATCCGAGGGCTCTTCGAGGGGCCGAAAGGCGACCCCGAGCTTCGAGCCGTGCTCGAACGGGAAGCCGAGCGCGACGGCCCGCTCGCCGTCCACGACCGGCTCCGGGCGATCGACCCCGAGTCGGCCAACCGCCTCCACCCCAACGACCTCCGTCGGGTGATCCGGGCGCTCGAGGTGGTCGAAACCTCGGGCCGGAACCTGAGCGCATACCAGGTCGAGCACGAACACCCCGCCCCCTCGAACGTGGCCGTGTTCGCGCTGGAGCGTCCCCGCGACGTGGTCCGCGAGCGGATCGACCGCCGGGTCGAGCAGATGTTCGCCCAAGGCTTGGTCGAGGAAGTTCGCGGCCTGATCGCCGAGGTCCCCCCGATCGGCCCGGTCGCGGCGCAAGGGGTCGGCTACAAGGAGGTGATCGACCTCCTGGACGGCCGGGTCGACCAGGCCACCGCCATCGAGCGGACCCGGGCCAGGACCCGGCAATTCGCCAAGCGCCAGGCCACCTGGTTTCGCGGCCTCGTCGAGGTCAAACCGTTCCCCCTCGACCCCGACGAGCCGATCGGAGCGACCGTCGACCGCCTGGCGAGGCAAGTCGACGCGCCGGGGTTGTAGCTTTCGAGTCTGGGGATGGATAATTGCAGATCGCAGCATTGCGAATCGCAAAAAACACGGGAACCAAGACTCCCAATCCTTTGCCATTTGCAATCCTGCGATCCGCAGTCCTTGATCCCGACGAATCTCCGGATTTGAAGGCTACGTCCCACGCCGGCTTCGTCCGGGAATTGATCTTTCCCGATCGCCGAGGATCGGGTATCTACCGACCCCAAACCTGGAGATCAACCCGCTTCGCCGCATTTCCTCCGAACCGGAGACGCGGCCTGTCCTTCCCGCTCGCTCGCTCCGCTTGATGGCGTCGGCCGGGGCCGTTCCCAAGGAAGGGGACCGTTTCCAATGATCGGGCGATTGACTTCGAATCCGACCGGACGAACCCCGAAACGGGAGCGCCCCTCGCTCCTATGGGCGATAATTTGCCTCGCGACGATCCTCCCGCCGACGGCGACGATCCAGGCGCAGGCCCCGAAGCCGACGCAGCCGGCCCCTCCCAAAAGCTCGACCAAGGGCTCCTCGAAGCCGCAACCCGTGCCGGTCGTCCCCACGCCCGCCGATGCTCCGCCGCCGATGGATGAGCCTGGCTCGATCGCCATGCCCGCCCCGAACGACCTTGAGCCTTCGCCGTCGAGGCGCGATCCCCTGGTCGTCCCCGCCTCGGTCGGCGAACCCCCCGCCGACCCCGGCGAAGGCGGCAACCCCCTGCCCATGTCGAGCCTCCCACCGGGAGGTTCGGGGGCGGCTTCGGGTCCCAAAGGGGGCGGTGGCGACGCCTCCGACGCCTTCTCGCTCAGGCCCGACCGCTACCCGACCGGGCCGCAGAAGGTCAAGCTCTCGGTGGAGGTCAAGGCCGGGGCGGTGATCAACCTCGGCAAAGAGGCCCCGGTCCGGGTCGTCGTCATCAACGAGGGGACCACCGACGCCTTCAACGTCCGGGTCACCTACCAGTTGCCCGACGGCCTCCAGTTCGTTTCCAGCGAGTCGCCCGAGACCAAGGACCCGGCCAACCCCCAGATCTACTACTGGAACAAGCCGATGCTCGCCGCCAACGGCGAGTGGTCGATCGGGCTCAAGGTGGCCGCCAAGGAGAACAAGTCTTGCGAGCACGTCGCCTCGGTGACGGCGCAGGCGGGTTCGAAGGCGAACACGATCGTCAAGGAACCCAAGCTCAAGGTCGAGGCCAACGCCTCGACGGGCCGACTCCTGAAGGGGAAGCAGGTCAAGTTCGACATCACCGTGCGCAACCCCGGCACCGGCCCGGCGCGGAACGTCAACGTCCAGGCCAAGTTGAGCGACGGGTTGAAGCTGGGCGAGGATGAGCTGGTCGAGCAGATGATCGACGAGATCAAGCCGGGCGAATCGGTCCAGCTCGACCCCTTGGTCGTCGACACGGTGCTCGGCGGCAAGCAGTCGTGCGTCGTCGAGGTCCGAAGCCCCGACGTCAACCTCGTCGCCGCCGACCACCAGGTAACCCGGAGCGTCGAGGTCACCCAGCCCGCGTTGACGATCGACCTGACCGGCCAGGACTTCCGCTACACCGGGCAGCCCACCGAATACAAGGTGACCGTGACCAACACCGGGACCGCCCCGGCCTTGGGCGTGATCGTTTCCGCCGCGTTGCCGCAGCAAGGGGGGAAGCTCGCCCGAGGCCCGCTCCCGCCCGGGGCCACCTGGTCGAAAGACCGCAAGCTGTTCTGGAAGATCGGCCCGCTCGAGCCGGGCCAGTCGTTCGAGAGCAAGTTCAACTACGACACCAGCACCCCCGGCCTGTACCGATGCGCCGCCGAGGCCGTGTCGGGCCAGCTCAGGGCGAGCAAGCAGATGAACACCGAGGTTTCCGGGATCGCCGACCTCGACCTCAAGGTGACGCAAACCGACCGGGTGATCGACGTCGGCAAGACGACCTACTACGACTTCGTGATTAAGAACGTCGGGACCAAGGAGGCGACCAAGATCCAACTCCGGGGGACCTTGATCAACCTCAAGGTCAACAAGCCGTTCTACGAGGAAAGCACGGGCAAATTCGCGGTGAACAACGAGTCGGGCAACGGGCCGGTCGAGTTCATCTTCCCCGAGATCCCCCGCATCCCCGCCGGGCAATCCGTCACCCTCAGCCTCGAGGTCGAGGCGCTCCGGGGCGGGAAGGCCAGCGCCTCGGTCAGCCTGGCGCACGACGACATGGGTTCCGACGAGAATTCGAGGATCAAAGGCGCGATCACGACCACCGTCACCGACCTCAACCGGCCCGCCCCTCGGTCGTCGAACCCCTCGCCTTGACCCGCCCGTCCCCCAGCCCTTAAAGACTTCGCGGCCCCTCGAAATGTCGAAACCAAGGTGTCGTCGGCTATCGACAACCCGGAGGGGCAACTTATACTTCGCTCCCTCGAAGGGTCGAAGAGTCTTCCTGTCCCTTTTCCACGACATTAAAAAGTTGTTTATGAGTGCGACCGGCTCCAGCAAGATCCCCCAAATCCTGGCCGACCACGAGGCCGAACTCCTGGCCGAATGGGTGCTCGACCGCGAAGCGACCGGCCCCCAGCGCGGGTCGGAACTCCGGGAAACCTGCGGCGAGTTCGTCCGAAGGCTCCTCGAGGCCACCCGGGGCGGCCACCTCGACGACATCCACCGCCCCGAGTGGTCCAGCCTGCGCGACATGCTCGAGAAGCTGTCGAGGAGCCGGGGGCAGCAAGGCTTCACGCCGACCGAGATCGCCACGTTCGTCCTGTCGTTCAAGAAGCCGTTGTTTTCCCGGCTCAAGGCCGTCCTGGCCGACGACCCCGGGGCGATGGTCGAGGAGATTTGGACCTCATCGTCGCTGCTCGACCGGCTCGGGCTTTGGACGACCGAGGTCCACCAGCAGGCCCGCGAAGAGGTGATCTTCCGCCAGCAGCAGGAGATGCTCGAACTGTCGACCCCGGTGGTCAAGTTGTGGGACGGCATCCTGGCCTTGCCGATGATCGGGACGCTCGACAGCTCGAGGACGCAGGTGGTGATGGAGTCGCTCTTGCAGCGGATCGTCGAGACCGGGTCGAGCGTGGCGATCATCGACATCACCGGCGTCCCCCTGGTCGACACTTTGGTCGCCCAGCACCTGCTCAAGACCGTGACCGCCGCCCGACTGATGGGGGCCGACTGCATCATCAGCGGGATTCGCCCCCAGATCGCGCAGACGATCGTCCACCTCGGCGTCGACCTGGCGGGCGTGACCACCAAGGCCACCCTGGCCGACGCCCTGGCCCTGGCCCTGCGACGGTCGCACTTGCAGGTGGTCAAGGTCAAGCCGGCTCAAGAATGAGCGGCCTCGAATCGCCGTTGCTCGACATACATGACAGATTGCAGATCGCAAATTGCAAAGAAAGATCAAATCGACTTTTGCAATCGGCAATGTTGCAATCTGCGATGCAGAGAATTTTCAAGTATTGGATAAGACCGTCATGGACCGTATCCCGATCTTGCGGATGGGCGACGTCTTGCTGGTGTCGATCCAGGTCGCCATGCACGACCACCTGGTCATGGCCTTGCAGGAAGACCTGACCGCTCGGATCGTCGACACCGGCGCCCGGGGGGTCCTGATCGACATCTCGTCCTTGGAGATCGTCGACTCGTTTATCGGTCGGATGCTCGGGCAGGTCGCCTCGATGACGATGATCCTCGACGCGACCACCGTGGTCGTCGGGATGAGCCCGGCGGTGGCGATCACGTTGGTGGAGCTGGGGATGTCGCTGCCCGGGGTCCGGACCGGGTTGAACGTCGAGCGAGGCTTGGAGATCCTCCGCGAATCGCTCGGGCCGCGTCGGGAAGGGGATCACGATGGCGACTCCCCCGCTTGACGAGATCCCGATCCGGATCGAGACCGACATCGTCCTGGTCCGGCAGGCGGTCCGGGCGCGGGTGGTGTCGCTCGGCTTCGGCCTGGTCGACCAGACCAAGACCATCACGGCGGCCAGCGAGTTGGCCCGGAACACCTTGACCTACGGGGGAGGAGGGATCGTCCGGTTCGAGACGCTCCAGATCGGCGCGAGGCGCGGGCTCCGGGTAACGTTCGAAGACTCGGGGCCGGGGATCGCCGACGTTGAGTTGGCGCTGAAGGATGGGTACACTACTGGGCATGGCCTGGGCCTGGGCCTAAGAAACTATCTCGAAACCGCTCTTGATTAGCAGTTGGCGTCGGGCTTTAATGGATGAAACCTCACCCATGAGACTCAAACCATGACGACCCAAGCCAGACCTAAAGCCAAGAAGCCCGCACCCGACA
>JAABUX010001218.1_pt1 | contig 39883 bp, 40 predicted proteins | sample 5561851 | NCBI WGS metagenome assembly JAABUX01 (sample SAMN10711883, study PRJNA513361) | rock metagenome | isolation source: Antarctica rocks | place: Antarctica: Victoria Land, Richard Nunatak red sandstone | collected 2016-01-03 | reverse complement strand
GAGTTCGCAGCGGCCCAGACCAAGCCGGGGGTCGCTTCGCTCCCCCCGGCTGACGCCGTGCCGATCCCCGATCCCGCACTCTCATAACCCCTGGACCAGAATTCGGGGGCAGGTCACGGCCCCACGCCCCAGGGCGATTGCACCCATAAGTTGTTTGCCGCAAACGAGATAAAAAACTATGGCGCCGAAAAGCGGGTGTCTATGGCGCCTCTGGTGGGCTCAAGTCGCTCGCTTCAAACAACTTGCGTCACGCAATCGCCCTGAGGCTTACGTCGTCCGCGATCTTATCATGCTCATGTTACCGGACCTAACTTTGGCCATACCAATCGCATCGATCACTGAAAAAGGAAGACTCGCGATCACTGATTTCCGGAGAGCTCACGGGGAGTGTCGAGAAACCGGTTTGGGAATCTTCGCCGGGGCCCTCGTGGTCAGCGATGGCCGTCGCCTGAGCATCATCCCCGAACGTTGATCGGACGGTGACGAGCCTTGCGGACCGAGCCGCTTTGATGACTCACTCCCCCCGCCACCGCCTCGGCGGTGCCGCGTCGAAGCGGCCGGTGGGGGGGCTGAACTTGACTCCGACTTGCCAGAGCAGGTCGGGCTGGTGCTTGGCCAGCAGGTACTTCATGACCACCTCGTCGGAGGGGGGCATGCCGGGGTCCTGGAAGACGACGCAGAGGCGGGCCTCGGCACGGTGGGTCTTGGCGTCCCAGACCTCGATGAGGCCGTGGGGGCGGCGGGGGACCCGGTAGAACTTGCCGTTGGTCAGGACGGTCACGCGGTCGAAGCGGCAGAACTCGTCGAATTCGCTCTTGTCGACGACGTCGCGGACCAGCTCGGCGGCGACCAACTCGGGCACGCCGGACTGGTAGGCGGCGGCGTCGAGCCGCATCGGCTCGTCGTCGCGGGTGGGGGCGGGGATGCTCTGGCCCTCGATCACGCGGAAGACCTCCCACTCGACCAGGCGGGCGTAGCCGGCGCGGAGCGCGGGGTTGGCGATGACCATCTGGGGGAAGGAGGCGGCGGCGCGGACGACCTCGTGGGCGAAGGCGTTGGCCTCGCGCTGGAGCTTGGACATCCAGAACCGGGGGGTCCGGGTCCGGTCGTCCTCGGAGTAGCGGAACCGGCGGGGGCCGACGTCGGGGATGGTGACGTCGGTCTCGGCGCCCTCGCGCCGGAGGTTGCGGAGGACGACGTCGTAGGTGTCCTCGCCCTGGACGAACCGCTCGGCGGCGTCGCGGTGGCCCTGGTTCTTGACCCGGACGGTGCGGTAGCTGGGCCGGGCGAGGAAGGAGACCTCGCGGGCCCGGGGGTCGACGTCGCTGCGGTCGTCGGCGACGTCGATCTCCCAGCGGAGATAGCCGGTGCGGATCATTGGCGGCGGCCCGTCCGATGCGCCTCGGTCGGCTCAGCCGCCCTGGATGGCCGGGACCAGGAGGATCTCGTGCGCGGTGGCGTCGAAGGCCCGGATCGGCCGGGTCTGGCCGGGGCCGTCGAGCCGGAAGGCCAGGCGGCCGGCGGTGAAGTTCTCGGCGAAGGCGGTGGCGGCGTCCGAGACGGTCTCGGGCCGGTTCGGGTCCCACTCGGCCAGGCAGAGGTCGCCGTGCCCGGTCTTCAAGAGTCGCAACTTCGCCATGGGGGGCTCGCTCCGTCGGGGGCCGGTCAACTCGGGTCCGGTTCCAGCCCGGCCAGCCGGCCGGTCGGACGATCCCAATTATAACGATCGCGCGGGGCTTCGGCCAGGCTCGCGGCGGCCGATCAGACCTGCCCCCGGAGCAGGACGACCAGCACGATCGGGATCAGGAAGATCATGATCAGGACCAGGAAGCACCCCAGGGCCAGGACCTGCCCGGTCTGCTGCTCCGGCGTGGCCCGGTTGAGGCGGTCGGCCGCCGCCAGGTAGCCCGGATACAGCAGGTGGAGCATCAGCAGGACCGAGCCGATGAACAGCGTGAACTCGATGCCCGGCCCGATCCGGTCCGCCGCGACCAAGATCGCCCCCTCGACGCCGACGAGCGCCACGGCCAGCATCAGGGAGCGGGTTGAGAACCGGAATCGCCGCATCGCCGGCCCCCGGGCTCCGTCGAATCGGCCGGCCTCACGTCCCGTGCCCATCCCCATTCAGAAGCTCCCCGGGCGGAGGAAGAGGATGGCCAGGATCGGGATGGCCAGGACGGCCAGGTAGGCGCCCAGCATGACCATCGGGCCGACCCGGGCGGAGAGCCGACTCCCCGCCGGGAGCCGGGCGACGGCCGCGACCAGGCCGAGGCCGAGCCCGTTGAAGCAGGCCAGGAGCAGCCCGAAGCCGACGAGGTAGGCCCCGACCAACCCGGCCCGGCTCCCGTGCTGGTAGGCGCGGACGAGCACGGCGGAGTCGAAGCCGGCGACGGCCGTGAAGAGGGCCAGGCCGCGGATCGAGAGTCGGAATCGCCCCATCGCCGGGCCCCCCGGCCGTCAGCTTCGAGGATGGAAGATCCGCCGATAGACCTGGAAGATTCTGGCCATCCGGGCCGGGTACGGGAAGAGGTGGGGCTGGAATCCGCCCGGATTCCAGACGTGGATCACCCGCGGCTGGGCGAGTTCCCGACGGTCTCGGACCGCAGGACCGTCGGCCGGTAGAACGACCCGGGCCCCTCGATCGAGCCGCCGCCGGCCAGGACCTCCGCGCCGGCGACGACGGCGACCGGCCCCGATGGCGGCGGGGAAGCGGTCGTCCCAAGGTCACGAGGCCCAGCCCGCCCGGGCGACGTCGGCCGGGTCGGTCGCCGGAACGTGGGCGAATACGAGCCCGGTCGCGGGGTTCCGGACGGGCATCGGCTCGATCATCGCGGCCGGCTCGGGGTCAGGCGAAGGCCAGGGCGGGGGCGGCCGAGCCCGGCTCGACGGTGTCCACCACCAGCGACGCGACCAGCCATTCCAGCGGCAGGCCGAGCTTGCGGGCCTCGGCGTTGAGGCGGGAGAACAGCTCGGCGGACAGCGTGACGGCCAGGCCCGGTTCGATGCTCATCGTGGCGCTCCATTTCACGATCGAGACTCGACCGGATCGGCATCGATCCGGCCCTCCTCCAGTTACCTTAGGTCACGTCCGGAGGATTGTCGCCGGCCCGCCGCGGAATTCCGGGGCGGGCCGGCCACACTGCCGCCCCTTTGACGCATCCGGCGTGCCGGAGTTCCCGGGGCGTCGCGATTTTCAGCGGTGCGACCGGGGGATGTCGGGCTTCAGGTCGATCTTGGGGAACAGCGGCGTCGGCTTGCCGCCGACCAAGTCGGCCGTGACCCGGAGATCGGGCCCGACCGGGCGGGCGAGGGCGTCGCCGTAGCCGACGGCCTCCCAGGGGCGGGCGTCGGCGAAGTTGAAGGCCCGGTAGAACGTCTCGGCGGTCCTCGGCAGGAACGGCTTGATCAGGATCGCGACCACCCGGAGCGACTCGGCCAGGTTGACCATCACGACCCGGGTCGCCTCCAGGTCGGTCTTGGCCAGCGAGAACGGCTTGGTCGCCTCGATGTAGCGGTTCGCGGCGTCGAGGACGTCGGACCAGATCCGCTGGAGGGCGAGGTTGTACTGGAATGTCCCGACCAGGCCCTTCAGGTCCGCGACGAGCCCGGCGAGGTCGAGCCCGGCGAGCCAGGCGGTCGGGTCGATCGCCGAGGAGCCTTCGAGCTTGCCGTCGAAGTACTTCACGCACATCGAGAGGGCCCGGCTGTAGAGGTTGCCCAGGTTGTTGGCCAGCCCCGAGTTATAAGCCTCGGCGAACCGCTCGAAGGAGAACTCGCCGTCGCCGCCGAAGGGGCACTGACTCATGAAGTAATAGCGGAACCCCTCGGCCGAGAACTTGTTGATGATGTCCATCGGCTCGACGACGTTGCCCAGGCTCTTGCTGATCTTGCGGACCTCGCCGGTCCCCTCGTCCTTGCGGTAGACGAAGCCATGGCCGAAGACCCGCCTCGGCAGGGGCAGGCCGGCCGACATCAGCATCGCCGGCCAGAGGGCGCAGTGGAACCGGGTGATGTCCTTGCCGATGACGTGGACGTCGGCCGGCCAGGTGGCGGCGAACCGGGCGTCGTCGGTCCCGTAGCCGATGGCGGTGATGTAGTTCAAGAGGGCGTCGAACCAGACGTAGATGGTCTGGTCGGGGTCGAACGGGACGGGGATTCCCCAGGTGAACCCCTTGCGGGTGATCGAGACGTCCTGGAGGCCCGACCTCACGAGGCTGACGATCTCGTTCCGCCGGCTCTCGGGCTGGATGAAGTCGGGGTGGGCCTCGTAGTGGGCCAGGAGGCGGTCGGCGAAGGCGGAGAGGCGGAAGAAGTAATTCTCCTCCTCGACCCGGCGCAGCTCGCGGTTGGGGTGGTTGGGGCAGCGGCCGTCGACGACCTCCTTCTCGGTCTTGAACGCCTCGCAGCCGTCGCAGTACAGGCCGGTATACGACTTCTTGTAGATGTCGCCCGCGTCGTGGACGGCCTGGATGAACTTGCGGCAGCCGACGTGGTGGCGATCCTCGCTGGTCTGGATGAAGTCGTCGTTGGAGATCTCCAAGGCGGCCCAGACCTCGCGGAACTGGCGGGCCATGTCGTCGACGTAGGGCTTGGCCTCGACGCCGAGCCGCTCGGCCGCCTGCGAGACCTTGATGGTGTTCTCGTCGTTGCCCATCAGGAAGTGGACCGAGTCCCCTTCCATCCGCCGGAACCGGGCCTGGACGTCGGCGCCGATCTTCTCGAAGGCCGTGCCGATGTGGGGCCGGCTGTTGGGGTAATCGATCGCCGTCGTCAGGAAAAAGCCCATCGTCTGCGCCTCGGTCCGTCGCCCTTAAAGTGGGGATCGCCTTCGGAGAATCCGGCGATGCCGTCGCGAGGGTAGACACGAAGCCCCCCGCGGCGTTCACGCCGTCGATCTTACGGCAACGGTCGCATCGGGGCCAACAGGCCGCGCGGCCCGCCGGCCGCCGGGCGGAATCCGACCCCTCCCGTGACGGGCCGGCGCCGATCCCGGTTATCCTGGCGAGGGCGTCGCCGAGGGGATCGGCGACCGCGACCGGCAGGAGTCCCGACGATGCCCCGGATCGCCGAAGTCGAGGCCGAGCGCCTCGACGAGCAGGATCGCCTCGACCGGCTCCGGGGGGCCGGGGAGCGGAACCGCCTGGGGCAGTTCGCCACGCCGAACGCCCTGGCCGTCGCGATCGCCCATCATCTGCTCCGGCTCCGGGGCGACCGGGCGGACGCGGTGCGGTTCCTCGACCCATCGGTCGGCTCCGGCTCGTTCTACTCGGCGATCCGCCAGGCGTTCCCCGCGGAGATGGTCGGGCCCGCGGCGGGCGTCGAGCTCGACCCGGCGTTCGCCGAGGCGGCCGCCCGACTCTGGGGCCCGCTGGGCCTCGAGGTGACCGTCGGCGACTTCACCCGGCTCGAACCGCCGCCGGTCGACCGGCTCGCGAACCTGATCCTCGCCAACCCGCCTTACGTCCGGCACCACCACCTCGGCCGCAACGAGAAGGCCCGGCTCAAGGACCTTGTCGGTCGCAGGGTCGGCGTCGAGATCAGCGGCCTGGCCGGGCTCTATGCCCATTTCCTCCTGCTGGGCGACGCCTGGCTCGCGGACGGCGGCCTCGCCGCGTGGCTGATCCCCAGCGAATTCATGGATGTGAATTACGGATCGGCGATCAAGGGCTATCTGACGGGCCGCGTCCGGCTCCGCCACGTCCACCGCTTCCGCCCGTCCGACGCCCAGTTCGGCGATGCCCTGGTCACCTCGGCCGTGGTCGTCTTCGAGAAGGCCGGGCCCGACGAGGCGGGCCCGGTGCTGATGTCGTTCGGCGGCCCCCTGGAGGACCCCGAACGGTCCGAGCTGGTCCCGTTGGCCGACCTTCGAGCCGCCCGGAAGTGGACCAACTACCCGCGGGCGACCAACCCCGGATCGGGCGTTTCACCGTCGTCGACGACCGCCCTCGGCGACCTGTTCACGATCCGCCGCGGCCTGGTCACCGGGTCCAACGACTTCTTCATCCTCCCGCGCGACGAGGCCCTGCGGCGGGGCCTGCCGCCCCGGTTCCTCAGGCCAATCCTGCCCAGCCCGAGGTACATCGACGGGCCGATCATCGAGGCCGACGCGGAAGGATATCCGGCGGGCGATCGGCCGATGTCGCTGCTCGACTGCGACCGGCCCGAGGACGAGGTCCGCCGCGACCACCCCGCGCTCTGGGCCTACCTCTCGGAGGGTGTCGCCCGATCCCTCCACCGGGGCTACCTCACGAGCCGACGGACCCCCTGGTATCTCCAGGAGCGACGGGCCCCACCCCCGTTCGTCTGCACCTACATGGGCCGCCGTCGCGGCGGTCGCCCCCCGTTCCGCATCCTCTGGAATCGGTCCCGCGCCGTGGCCGCCAACGTCTACCTGCTCCTCTATCCGAAGGGGCCGCTCCAGCGGGCCCTCGAAGCCCGGCCCGGGCTGGAGTCGGTCGTCTTCGGGCTGTTGCAGGCGATCCGACCCGCCCACTTCATCGACGAGGGCCGGGTCTACGGCGGCGGCCTCCACAAGTTAGAGCCGAAGGAGCTGGCGGCCTTGCCGGCCGACGCGATCCTCGCGGCCCTCGGCCGGACGGCCGGGCCCGGGCAGGCGAGCCTGGCCGGATTCTGAAGGCCGAGCCGGACGAACGCAGGGAGAGCAACGGACCGAAGCGACTTCGACCCGTCGGGCTTTTCCGGCTCGGCGAATCCCGATCACCTCGGCCGGGCCTGTCGCCGGCGACCCCAGGCGAAGGCGCCGGCCAGGGCGAGGGCCGAGACGATCGTCGAGGGCTCGGGGGTGGGCAGGACCTGGAGCGCGGCGGGGAGCGAGAGGGGGGCGGGGGGCTTGACGAGCCCGTGCTGGGGGGGCATGGCCCCGGCCCGGGGCGGGGGCGGCGTCGGGGTGCAGCCGGTCGGGTGGTCGGTGTCCCAGCTCTCCACGGTCGGCGTCGGCGGGGCCGAGGGGAGCTGTTGCGCGGCGGGGACGACCGGCGCGGCGACGGCGGTCGGCCTCGGCGTCAGGACGGCCGGCGGCGTCACCGGCGGCAGGTAGCTCGTCGGGGTCAGGGCGACCGGCCTGGCCGCGGCCGTGCCGGTGGGCAGCTCCGCCGCCTCGGCGTGCGGCTGCGGCCTGGCGTGGTGGGTGATGTGGCAGGCGCGGGCCGTGCCGGCCCCGGAGACGACGAGGAGGCCCGAGGCCGCGAGGGCGGCCAGCGGCCGCGCCGGGCCCGTCCGGCGTGCGCGTCCATGCGATGCGATCATGGGAATCGACGTCCTGCAAAGGATGCCGCTCCTGGTTCGCGCCGAGACCCCTTCCGTGGGGAGAAGGCGCCAGGAGTTCGATCGGAGGGTGCGCCGATCGTCGCCCGGGGGCATTCGAGATGTGGGGGGCGTCCGCGACGTGCGGGCGGAGGAATAATCGAAACCGAATCTCACGTCAAGGCCGGGTCCGCCGGCCCGATTGCCAGGCGTGGGGCGCGGCCGTTATGGTGGAGGCGGCCCGGGAGGGGGGGCGTTCCCCCTTGCCGACCGGCCCGACCGACCCGCGATGCGGAAGACCGACCATCATGGCCACCGCCGACGCCTCGACCCAGATGTACATCGACGGCCGTTGGAGCGACGCGGCCGCCGGCTCGACCCTGGCCGTGATCAACCCGGCCGACGAGTCGACGCTGGCCCACGTCGCCTTCGGGGGCCGGGCCGAGGCCGACCGCGCGATCGAGGCCGCCGCCCGGGCCTTCCCCGCCTGGCGGGCCACCTCGGCCTACGACCGGGCCAAGGTCCTCAAGAAGGCCGCCGACCTGATCCGCGACCGGGCCGACGCCATCGCCCGGACCATGACCCAGGAGCAGGGCAAGCCCCTGCCCGAGGCCAAGGGCGAGACCCTGGCCACCGCCGACACCTTCGAGTGGTTCGCCGAGGAGGGCAAGCGGGCCTACGGCCGGATCATCCCGCCGACGAACGTGATGAAGCGGCACCACGCGATCAAGCACCCCGTCGGCGTCGTCGGCACCATCACCCCCTGGAACTTCCCCGCGGCCCTGGCCGGCCGCAAGATCGCCCCGGCGCTCGCCGTCGGCTGCACCGTGGTCAGCCGGCCGGCCGACCAGACCCCGCTCACCCTGATCCACATCTTCCGCGCCCTGGCCGACGCCGGGCTCCCGCCGGGCGTGGCCAACCTCGTCATCGGCGACGCCGTCGAGTTCGCCGACGCCTTGTTCGCCCACCCCGCCGTCCGCAAGATCAGCTTCACCGGGTCGACCCGGGTCGGCAAGGAGCTGATCCGCCGCTCCGCCGACCAGGTCAAGCGGCTCAGCCTGGAACTCGGCGGCCACGCCCCCCTGATCGTCTTCCCCGACGCCGACGTCGCCCAGGTGGCGCAGGCGGCCGTCCTCGGCAAGTTCCGCAACAACGGCCAGGTCTGCATCGCCCCGTCGCGGTTCTACGTCCACGACTCGATCAGCAGGGACTTCACCGAGGCCGCCGTCGAGCTGACCCGGAAGCTCAAGATGGGCAACGGCCTCGAAGACGGCGTGCAGGTCGGCCCGATGTTCGCCGAGCCCGCCCTCGACAAGACCCGGGGCCTGATCGACGACGCCCGCGCCAGGGGGGCGAAGGTCCTCACCGGCGGCGCCCGCTCGACCCGGTTCGAGAAGGGCTACTTCTTCGAGCCCACCATCCTCCGCGAGGTCGACGGGGCCATGCGGATCATGACCGAGGAGCCCTTCGCCCCCGTCATGCCGATCCTCGACTTCTCCAGGCTCGACGACGTCATCGCCGCCGCCAACGACACCCCCTACGGCCTGGCCGCCTACGTCTTCACCAACGACCTGACCGTCGCCACGAGGATGGCCGAGGGCCTCGAAGCCGGGATCATCGGGATCAACGACCCCGTCCCCGCCACGCCCCAGTGCCCCTTCGGCGGGATGAAGGAATCCGGCCTCGGCCGCGAGCTCGGCATCGAGGGCCTCGACGCCTACCTGGAAACCAAGTACGTCTCGATCGGGCTGCGGGCCTGATCGGAGCATCGGGGAGGACCGTCCATGAGCGTCGTCACATCCACCGCCGCGCGACCGATGACCGTCGAGGAATTCCTGGCGATCCCCGAGGACGGCATCTCGCGCGAGCTGATCCGGGGCGAATTGCGGGAGCGAGGGATGACGATCCGCAATCGGTTTCACTGCAAGATCGCGACGAAAGTCGCCCGATTCCTGGACCTTTGGGTCGATGAGCAACCCGAACCTCGCGGCGAGGTCTTGACCGGCGAGGCGGGATTTCGACTGAAGGGGACCAGGGATTCCCTGGTCGGCGCGGACGTGGCTTACGTCTCCGCCGAACTGATCGCCGCCACCCCTACTCGACAGTCGATCTACGACGGCCCGCCGGTCCTGGCCGTCGAAATCCTCTCCCCGTCCGACACCCAAGGGGGCATCGTCGAGAAAGTCACCCTCTATCTGGAAGCGGGCGCGGTCGTCTGGGAGGTCGATCCCGATTTCCGCCGGGTCGGCGTCCACCGACCCGGCCAGGATACCGTAACCTTCAGCGTCGGCGAGGACCTGACGACCGAGCCCCAACTGCCCGGCTTCCGGGTGCCCGTCGCCAGGCTCTTCGGCGGTTGACCGGGTGCGAGATCAAGGCCCATCGCCCATTCGGAGCTCGCGGCGGGTCCGATCGTAGGTCGCCCCGAGGTCGACGGGCAGGCAGGGTCCTCCCTTGAGCCAGAGCGGGAGGACCGGCAGCGGGCCGCCCAGGGCCAAGGGCTCGCGCCAGATGTCAAGCTGGTCTTGCCCTTCGCGCCCGACCGGCCGGTACGCCGCCGAGTAAAGCCCGCCGCCCGAGCTCGCCTCCGGGGCGAACAGCCGGGTCATCAGCTCGGCGTGGAGGTCGCCCCCCCGGTCGGTCACGATGTCGACCAGCACGACCCCGAGCCCGGCTTGCAGGTACGCCGCGCACTTCGAGACGAAGGCGTCCCGGTGCGCCGGTCGGTCCTTGTTCGCCGGGCTGACCAGCTCGATCGCCCCCGCCAGGACTGGACCTCCCTCGCTCGCGAAGATTGAGACCTCGACCGAGTCGGTCACGATCGCCAGCGGGATCGTGGCCGTTGGAGTGGGGGGCGTCCAACCATCATCCCGTCGCTCGCCCGGGGTCGCCCCCGCCTCCTCGAAGGCCGCCACATCGATCTCGATGCCGAACTGGACGTTCGGCTCGGCGAAATAACCTTCCGGCAGCCGGGCGTTGAGGTCGAAGGCGATGCAAGTCGCCCAGGCATTGTGGAAGGCGTGCCAGTTGCGCCGGAGGTCCAGGGGAGGGCGGAAATGATCGGCTATTGGCATGGTCCGACCCTCCCATTCGGTTCGGTTCAGTTCAGGACCGTCAGCGCCGGCCGCTTCTTCTCCTGGCCGGTCTTGAGGGCGGGGGTATCCTCGGCGAAGCGGCCGACCTCTTCGAGGAGGGCCTCGACCATCTCGGCCTCGGTGACGCGGCGGATCGGGACGCCCCGCTTGAAGATGATCCCCTTGCCGCCGCCGGCGGCGATGCCGAGGTCGGCCTCCTTGGCCTCGCCGAAGCCGTTGACCAGGCAGCCGAGGATGCTGATCCGCAGGGGGTCCTTGAGGTGCTTCATCCGGGCCTCGACCTCGGCGACGATCCGCTCCAGGTCGATGTCGAGCCGGCCGCAGGTGGGGCAGGCGACGACCTCGGGGCGGGTCACCCGGCGGTCGCAGGCGCGGAGGATGTCGAAGCCAGCGGCGATCTCGGGCACGGGGTCGCCCAGGAGCGAGACCCGGATCGTGTCGCCGATCCCCCGGAGGACGATCGCGCCGATCCCGGCGGCGCTCTTGAGGGTCCCGTACTCGCGCGAGCCGGCCTCGGTGATCCCGACGTGGGTGGGATATCCGCTCCGGGCGGCGAACTGGGCGTAGCACTCGACGGCCGTGGGGACGTGGCTGGCCTTGAGCGAGACGATGATCTCGCGGTAGCCCAGGGCCTCGCACGTCTCGATCGAGCGGAGGGCGCTCTCGACCATCGCCTCGGGGCAGGGGAAGCCGTACTTGTCGATCAGGTCCTTCTCGAGGCTGCCCGAGTTCACGCCGATCCGCATCGGCACGCCCTTGTCACGGGCCTTGCGGATGACCTCCTTGAACCGCTCGATCCCGCCGATGTTGCCGGGGTTGATCCGGATCTTGTCGACGGCCCGCCTGCCGTCGGCGGTGGTGGCGTCGAGGCAGGCCAGGGCCATCTTGTAGTCGTAGTGGATGTCGGCGATCAGCGGCAGCTTGATCCGCGACCGGATCGCCTTGCAGGCCTCGACGTCTTCCTTCTTGGGCACGGTGACGCGGACCAGCTCGCAGCCGGCCTCTTCGAGGGCGTGGATCTGGGCGACCGTCTCGTCGACGTCGAAGGTGTTGGTCGTCGTCATCGACTGGACCAGGATCGGCCGCTCGCCGCCGACCACCTGGTCGCCGACGGCAACCTCGCGCGTCTTGTGCCGGGCCACCGTCGTGCTGTAGGCCATCGTCGCCGTCCTGATCTCGTGTTTTGTCAAGCCTTTGCGGATTTCCCACGCCGCGTGACATCCATGCTTATCGTAGCCGCCATCGACGGAAGGGTCAAGGCGACGCGCGGCGATGGGAGGCCTCGACGCATCGGAACTTCTGGCTGCATCGCCACGACCCGCGCCACCGACCCTCGACCGATGGATCAAGGCGACATCGGCGGCACGCAGGTTGCCGGGGTGATTCCCCGTTCCCGGGAGGGTCGCCCAGCCTCCCGCCCAACCGCGAAAGGGGTGCCTCGTGGCGGCCACCAAGAAGTCGACGGCGGCGAAAGGGAAGAAGAAGGCCGGCGGGACGGCGAAGGCGGACGGCAACCGCTGCTGGTCGGGCTACGAGCCGACGCCCGGCAAGAAGCCGGGGACGAAGGGGAGCTGCAAGCCGAAGGACTGAGCCGGACCGGGCGTGCGACGGGAGGGCGGGCCGGCCGGGTCCGGCCCGCCTCCCGCGGCATCAGCGGCCGTCGGGCCCGGGTGTCGGGGCCTCGTTCACCTCGACCTCGACCTCCAGCACCTGCAAGCCGCCGAGCTTGGCCCGGAGCTTGTAGGTCGTCGGCCTCGGTCGCGGGGCGGCGGCCGGGGCCGTCGGGGGCTGCTCGAACGCGGCGGTGACGACGCGGTCGTCCTGGCGCTTCGCGGCCTTGGCAATGTAATCGCGATGTCCGGGGCCGTCGAGGACGGTGATCCCGTCGTAAGTCAGGAGCGTCCCCTTGGCCTCTTCGAGGGCGGCGATCGACGTGTTGTAGCTGGTCTTGTACTGGGCCTCCTGCGCGATCGCGTTGGCGTGCTGACTCACCGCGTCGAGCAGGCGGTCGATCGTGACCCGGCCTTCCTCGTAGAAGGCCCGCTGGGCTTCAAGCCGCTGCTGGGCCGCGGCCCGGAGCCCCTGGGCGGTCCGGAACTGCTTGTAGTTGGCGTCCACTTCGAGGAAGAACCGGGCGAGCGAGTGGGTCGTCTGGTGGACGATCTGACGGAGGAAGTCCCGCTGCCGGAGCAGCTGATACTGGGCCTGGCGGGTGTTGGCCAGCGGGACCCGGCCGCCCATGCCGGTCGGCGGTAGGGTCAGGCCGAGCTGCTGGTGGGTGAAGTCGAGGCATTCCGGCATCGCGGCGTCCAAGGCGGCGGCATGCATCCGGGCCTCGGCCTTGCCGGCGAGCGCCGGGAGGTTGGGCAGCATCGCATTGAACGGCGCCGGTTCGAGCGATTGGCCGAGGCCCTGGAGCCGGGCGACGGCGTTCAGGTCCATCGGCGGCAGGGGTTGATTCCGGGCCAGGAGCAACCGCAGCTCGGAGAGCCGGACGAGGAGGTCCTGCTGGACGATGTCGGGCTGCGAGGCGTGCATCTCGCGGAGGCAGGCCTCCCAGTCGGGCTGGAGCCGGGCCTCGGTTGGTTCGGTATCGGGCACGATCCGGCGGCCGTCGGCCACCGGCAGGCCGAGGATGTTGCGGAGCTGCCGCTCGGTGGTGATCGCGTCCGAGGTGGCGGTGACGAGGTTGAGCTTGAAGTTCTCGAGCTGCTGCGCGGCCTCGGCGACGTCGGCGGTGGTCGCCCGGCCTTGGGCCAGCTCGCCCTTCTCGCGGAAGAGGATCTCCTCGCCGAGGCGGACGGCGGTCTCGCGAGCCCAGAGGGCGACCTGCTGCTGCGAGAGGGCCCAATATTGCTGCTCGATCGACCGGACGTGGGCCATGATCGCGGCCTTGAAGTCCCAGACCGACGCGTCGGCGTTGAGCCGGGCGATCACGATCCCGGCCCGGTTGGCCTCGCGGCCGACGGCGGCGTCCGCGGGGGCCGGCTCGGGGCCGACGGCCGCCCGGGCCCCCGGGGTGACGACGCGGACGACCTCGGAGTTCTCCAGGCCGATCCGGATCGCCTCGGCCAGGGTCAGGTGCCAGGCCTCCTGCGGCTTCGGGTCGCCGTCGGCGGACTTCGAGACCGTCGGCGGCGGGGCCTCCGCGGTCGCCGGCGCGTCGGCGACGAGGACGAGGCAGGCCAGCGTCAACACGTTCGCGAGGATCAGCATGCGTCGGGCTCCGTCCAAACGTCGGGTCGGGGGGTCGGGGCGTCCTCGGGTCGCTCGGGGGGGCGACGAGAACGGGACGACGAGGCCGGGGATCATCCCGGGTCCCTCGGGGCCGACCGAGACCGCGCCGGCCTCTCTACCAATCGGATTGCGCGCGAACGGCCCGACGGGCGGCGCGGGGGATGGGCCGGTCAGCCCCGGAGCCCCCCGTTGGCGCCGATCAGCTCGCCGGTGATCCAGCGGGCGTCGTCGGAGGCGAGGAAGGCGGCGACGTCGGCGATGTCCTCGGCGGTGCCCAGCCGCCGGAGCGCGGTCTGCTCGACGGTCATGGCCCGCTCGGCCTTGCCGTAGTCGGCGTTCATGTCGGTGTCGGTGAAGCCGGGGCTGAGGGCGTTGACGGTGATCTTCCTCGGCCCCAGCTCGGCGGCGAGGACGCGGGTGATGGCGTCGATGGCCCCCTTGGTCCCGGTGTAGACGGCGGTCTTGGGCATGGCCATCCGGCTGATCGAGGACGACACGTTGATGATCGTCCCGCCGTGCGAGCCGAACTGCTTGACGGCCTCGCGGGTGGCCAGGAGCAGGCCGCGGACGTTGGTGTCGAACATCGCGGTGATGAAGCCGGCGTCGACCTCCTCGATCGGCCGGTGCTCCATGATCCCGGCGTTGTTGACCAGGACGTTGACCCGGCCGAACTTGTGCTTGGCCTCGGCGAAGAGCTTCTCGATCTCGACGGAGTCGTGGAGGTCGGCCTTGACGGCGATCGCCCGGCCGCCGGCCTTGGTGATCGCCTCGACGACCTCGGTGGCGGCGTCGGCGCTGGCATTGTAATCGACCACGATCTTGGCCCCGTCGGCGGCCAGGCGGCGGGCGATGGCCGCCCCGATCCCGCGCGAGGCGCCCGTCACGACCGCGATCTTGCCTTCCAGTCGGCTCATCTCGTGCTCCCGGTCCGAAGCGGGCGGGGCCCGACCCGGATGGAGGATCGTCGGCCTGCCGCCCCCCGCGTCACGGGCGAATCCCATACCGGCCGGCCCGATGTTATGATGCGCCCGACCGGCCCCACGGAACCCCCTGACGCGGAACCCCGACCATGCTCGATGGCCCGCTCGTCTTCGTCGACGTCGACACCCAGCACGACTTCCTCGACCCCGACGGGGCGCTCTTCGTCGCCGGCTCGGGCGCGATCCGGCCCAACCTGGCCCGGCTGTCGGCCTTCGCCCGCGCGGCCGGCATCCCGATCCTCGCCACGAGCTGCGCCCACGGGCCCGACGACCCCGAGTTCGCCGTCTTCCCGCCGCACTGCCTGGTCGGGACGCCGGGGCAGGGGAGGGTGGACGAGACCGCCTGGCCCGGCGGCCCGGTCCTGGAGCCGGGGTCGGCGGCCCCGGCCGAGGTCGTGCCCCACCTCACGATCCACAAGCGGGCGTACGACGTGTTCTCCGAGCCGGCGGCCGACGGCGTGGTCGCGCTCTACGGTCGGGACCGGCCGACGTTCGTGGTCTACGGGGTCGCGACCGACTATTGCGTCCGGTGCGCCGCGTCGGGCCTGCTCGACCGCGGGCAGCGGGTGGCCCTGGTGGTCGACGCGATCCGGGCGGTCGACCCGGCGGCCGAGGCGGACCTCCTCACGGATTTCGCCCGCCGCGGGGCGCTCTTGACGGTGACGGACGTCGTGTGCGGCAATAGCCGGGCATGAGACCGGACCAGTTCAAGAAGAAGCACCAGGCCCCCCGGGCCGACGACCGGGCCCGCCGCCAGATCGCCGTCGAGGCCGCCCGGCGGATGCTGGCCGCGCTCCGGCCCGGGCCGGATGACCCCCCGGGCCGGCTCCGCGAGGCGACCGAGGCGGAGTTCTACGCCGCCAAGCGCAAGGCCGCCGCCGTCCTCGGCCGGCCCGTCCGCCCCGGCGACCTCCCGTCCGACTCCGAGGTCCGCGAGCAGGCCATCGCCCTCCTCGGCGCCGACGAGCCCGACGCCGCCCCCGACCTCGACGAGGACGGCGCCGACGACCAACCCGGGCCGCCCCCCGGCGAAGGGCCGCCCCGGCTGGCCGACCACCTCGATCGGTTCGCCGTCTACCGGCTCCGGCTGGCCCCCCTGGAGGCGGTCAAGCAGGCCCCCAAGCACCACCCCGAGGGGGACGCCCTCTACCACAGCCTCCAGGTCTTCGAGCGGGCCCGCGACGCCCGCCCCTACGACGAGGAGTTCCTCCTGGCCGCCCTGCTCCACGACGTCGGCAAGGCGATCGACCCCCACGACCACGTCGCCGCCGGGGTCGAGGCCCTCCGCGGGGCCGTGACCGCGCGGACCCTGGCCCTGATCGAGCACCACATGGGCCGCCTCGCCGCCCGCCCCGGCACGCCCCCGCCCGTCACCGACCCCGACCTCCGCGACGACCTCGCCCTGCTCCGCGAGCTCGACGACGCCGGCCGGGTCCCCGGCGCCGACGTCGGCACCGTCGCCGAGGCCCTCGACTACCTCCGCGGGCTGGAGAGCGAAGAGTACCTCCGAGGCTGAGCCGCGACGCGGGACGGGGCCTGATCCGGCGATCGGCCCGCCCGGCGAAAATGGAGGAGGCCGGCGGATACGTCGACAGCTTCTGGTACCTCCGGGGACACCCCCCACCCCGGCCCGAGAGATCCGGAAAATACCGGAACCCGTCGACGCACCCGGCCGGTGGCGGACCCCGGGGCCGCCGAGAAAAAGAGTGACTTTGGCCGCCGGGTACGATGGAATCGTGGCCAACGCGCGACGCGCCCGGCCCTCGACGAAGAAGATGACCGACCCGAGGATGGGGATGACGATCATGGCCGACGCACCGACACTGTTCTTCGACCTCGGGGGCGTCCTGCTCACCAACGGCTGGGACACCGGCGCCCGTCGACGGGCGGCCGAGGCATTCGGGCTCGACTTCCCCGAGTTCCAGACCCGGCACGAGATGCTCAAGACCGCCTTCGAGACCGGCCGGCTCAGCCTGAGCCACTACATCGCCAAGGCGATCTTCCACCGACCCCGGGCATTCAGCAACCAGGAGTTCAAGGAGTTCATGTTCGCCCAGTCGCTGCTCCTGGGCGACACCCTCGACTTCGTCCGGGCCCTGGCCGCGACGGGCAAGTATCGGCTCTACACCCTGAACAACGAGTCCCGCGAGCTCCACGAGCACCGGGTCCGCGCCTTCGGCCTCGACGCCGTGTTCCGGGGGTTCCTGGCCTCCTGCTACCTCGGCCAGGTCAAGCCCGACGAGGACGTCTACCTCAACGCCTTGGGGATCGCCTCGACCCACAGCGACCACGCGATCTTCATCGACGACCGTTCGCTCAACGTCGAGCCGGCCATCGCCCTGGGCCTCAACGCCTTCCACTTCCAGGGGCTCGACGGCCTCCGCGGCTTCCTCAAGGACCGGGGCGTCACGGCCTGACCTGCACGGATCGACGCGGAAACCCTATAATATCGGGGCGGGCGCCGCGAATGTCCCCGGTGAGGTTGCGGCGAGGCCGAGACGCCGGCACCGACGCCCTCCCGACCACCCAGACCAAGGCGATCTCCCGATGGGCAAGTCCTCCAAGTCGATCACCCTGGCCCTCATCGGCTCGGCCCTGCTCATGGCCGGCTGCCAGACCCGCGACGAGGAGCCGATCGCCGACGCCAACGCCGATTTCGGCGCCACCGCCGACGGCGGGGGCGACTTCGGCGATCCCGCCTCCGCCGACGGCCAGGCCGCCGGGACCCCCCACAACGGCACCGGCATCGGTCGCGCCGGGTCGGGCGTCGCCGGGGCCATCATCGGCTCGCGGATCGCCGGCTCGATGCTCCGGGGCGGCAGCGGCGGCGGCGGCTCGGCCCCGGTCGCCCCCTCGGCCCCCTCGGCCCGGGGCGGCTTCGGCGCGACCGGGAGCGGCTTCGGCGCCTCGTCGTGACCCCGCGGGAGCCGCGACCCGCCGGGGCCGGCCGGGTGGACCCCTTCGGAATCCCGGGAACCCTCCGATGCTCCGGATCACGACCCCACCCCGCGCCGGCTGGCGGGAGACCGTCGAGTCGCAGGGCCTGACGTTCCACTCGATCGGCGGCGAGCCGTACTGGGACGAGGGGGCCTATTACCTGTTCGAGGCCGGCGAGGTCGACCGGATCGAGGAGGCCACCGCCGACCTCGACGCGATGTGCCTGGAGGCCGTCGAGCACCTCATCGAAGGAGGCCGGCTCGGCGAGCTCGGCATCCCCGCCCCGTTCCACGACTTCGTCGCCCGGAGCTGGGACCGCGACGAGCACACGATCTACGGCCGGTTCGACCTGGCCTTCGACGGCTCCGGCCCGCCCAAGCTGCTCGAATACAACGCCGACACCCCGACCTCGCTCCTGGAAGCCGCGGTCATCCAGTGGTTCTGGTCGCGCGACCTGATCGCCTCGGCGGGCGACGCCGACGGGTCGCGGTTCGACCAGTTCAACAGCATCCACGAGCGTCTGATCGAGGCCTGGGGGCGGGTCGGCCGCGAGCTGGGCCCGCGCGTGGCCTTCGCCGCGCTGGACGGCGTGGCCGAGGACGTGATGACGGCCGCCTACCTCCGCGACACCGCGATCCAGGCCGGGCTCCAGACCCAATCCCTCGCCGTCGAGCAGATCGGCTGGCACGCCGGCCGCCGCTGCTTCACCGACCCCCGCGAGCGGCCCCTGGAGGTCCTCTTCAAGCTCTACCCCTGGGAGTGGATGCTCCACGAGGCGTTCGGCCGCGACCTGCCGATCGCGTCGACCCGGTTCCTCGAACCCCCCTGGAAGATGGCCCTGAGCAGCAAGGCGATCCTGCCCATCCTCCACGAGATGTTCCCCGCCAGCCCCTATCTCCTCCGCGCCGACTTCGAACCGATCGGCCGGACCTACGTCGCCAAGCCGTTCTATTCCCGCGAGGGGGCGAACGTCGCGATCGTCCGCGACGGCCGGACCATCGCCGAGACCGGCGGCGACTACGGCGGCGGCGCGACGATCTACCAGGAATACCACCCGCTGCCCAACTTCGACGGCCACTTCCCCGTCGTGGGGAGCTGGATGGTCAACGGCCACGCCTGCGGCATCGGCATCCGCGAGGACGACGGCCCGATCACCCGGAACACCTCCCGGTTCCTGCCCCACCTGGCCCGCAACTCCCCCGCGATCAAGCCCCCGGTCATGGGCCCCAAGCCGGGGTCCCCCTTGAGCCGGCCCGACCCGCTCTGGGATGGCTGGCTCGACCGTTGAGGGGAAGGCGACGGGTTGGGCCCTCGGTCCCGGGCCCCGACGCCGCCTCGTCCCGGACAGAAAGGCCAGACCACTCCCGTGTCCCTCGCCAGATTCCAGGAGTTTCGCCATGAGTGCCGCGGCACCCGAACCCTCTGCCTCGCCCGGCGCGTCGCCCATGGCCGAGCGGAGGAAAAGGCTGGTCGCCCTCGCCGAGATGATTTTCGACCTGGAAGTCGAGCGGTATCGAGGGGAAGTCCTGCGGAAGTACGACGACGTCGAGAGTGCGGGCCTGGTCGAAGCCTTGAGGGTATGCAGCTCCTACGTGGATCCGATCGATTGCTTGCCTTTCGATGATTTGTTCGTCATGAAAATCAAGGGCATCGACGGCCACGACTACATCATCCAGCTCCCGCTCCACGGACCCTGGTTCTCCCTCCACGCGTCTCGAGTCAGGGTCGCGAGATTATCGATGCTCGCCGTCCCGCCGGGCCAGGAGGAGGGCACATCGACGATCTTGAACATCCTGGACGGTCACTCCGAGCGGATCAATCCGGGCAAAGTGACCGTCGATCGCGCGTTCCTGATCGGGATGTCGATGGTCATCGGGCTCATGGATCGGCAGGGCGAAGGCGAGGACGGACGGTTGGGCCCCCTGGTCCAATTCATCACCCCGTCCCGGGAAGAATTCAGGGAGTTGCGAGAGAGGCGACCGGCCCCTATCGAAGCCGCCCTGGCCGAGGTGTCGAAGCTCTCCGACGTGGAGCAAGACAGCCTGGCCACAGTCATCCTGCAAGAACTCGCCTCGGAGCGACGTTGGAGCGAGCTTTTCTCCCTTCCCGCGTCGCACGACCTCCTCTCGACGCTCGCGGACAAGGCCCTCGCCGACCGTCGCGCCGGCCGCACTCGCAAGCTCGACCCGAGCGCCTCGTGATCTCCCACATCACGCCGGATTTCCGCTCGCTCTATCGATCGCCCCCCGATTCGATCCGCCGGCAGGCCCGCCAAGCTTACGGGCTTTTCGCCCGCGATCCTCATCATCCCAGCCTCCGTTTCCGGATGGTCCACCCGAGGCGGCCGATCGACTCGGCCCGGGTCGGGATCGACTACCGTGCCGTCGGCGTGAAAGATGGCGACGCCATCGACTGGTTTTGGATCGGCTCGCACTCGGAGTACGACCACCTGCTGAGGCAACTCTGACGCCCCACGCCGATCGTCCCCCGCGCGCCCGATCCTCCCTTGTGTCGCCCGGGGGCCCGGCTAGAATGAGGCTCATCCGGCCCGTGGCCCAATCGCTTTCGAAGGGGTGTATCGGCGTGCGCATCGGCTATTTCGACTGCTTCAGCGGGATCTCCGGCGACATGACCCTCGGCGCCCTGGCCGACGCCGGGGTCGACCCCCGGGCGATCCAGTCGGCCGTCGCCAGCCTCGGCCTGCCGGTCGAGCTGAGCTTCGAGACGGTCCGCCGGGGCGAGTTCCGGGCCAACTACGCCCGGGTCGTCTGCCAGCCCGAGCACGCGCATCGCCACCTCCACCACATCGAGGCGATGATCGACAAGTCGACGCTCACCCCCCGCCAGAACGAGCTGGCCAGGCGGATCTTCCGCAAGCTCGGCGAGGCCGAGGCGACCGTCCACGGCATGGACCTGGCCAAGATCCACTTCCACGAGGTCGGCGCGGCCGACTCGATCGTCGACATCGTCGGCGCCGCGGTGGGCCTGGACCTGCTGGGGGTCGAGCGGTTCGAGGCCAGCCCGGTCCCCCCCGGCAAGGGGTGGGTCAAGGCGGCCCACGGCAAGATGTCGCTGCCCGCCCCCGGCACGGCCGAGCTGCTCAAGGGCGTCCCGCTGGCCGAGTCGACCGTCGAGATGGAGCTGACGACCCCCACCGGCGCCGCGATCCTGACCACCGTGGTCGAGGCGTTCGGCCCGCTCCCGCCGATGACCATCGAGTCGATCGGCCTGGGCGCGGGGACCAAGGACCTGCCCGGCCAGGCCAACCTCCTCCGCCTCTTCGTCGGCCAGGCCGACACCGCGGGCGGCAACGGCGGCGGCGGTGCCTCCGACCGCGTCTGGGTCCTGGAGACGAACCTCGACGACCTCCCCGGCGAGGTCGTCGGCCACGCGACCACCCTCCTGATGGCCGCTGGCGCCCTCGACGCCTTCCTTACGCCGATCCAGATGAAGAAGAACCGGCCCGGCGTGATGGTCACCGTCCTCTGCGACCGGGCCCAGATCCCCGCGATGGAGGAGATCCTCTTCCGCGAGACCACCACCCTCGGCGTCCGCCGCTACGAGGTCGGCCGCCACAAGCTCCGCCGCCAGGCCGCCGAGGTCGACACCCCGTTCGGGGTCGTCAAGGGCAAGCTCGGCTGGCTCGACGGCCGGCCCCCCACGTTCAGCCCCGAATACGAGGACTGCGCCCGCGTCGCCAACGCCCAGGGCGTCCCCCTCCGCGACGTCTACAACGCGGCCCACGCCGCCTACGCCCAGGCCCGCCCCGCGACGACCACGCCCGCCGCCGCGCCGGCCCAGCACGACCACGACCCCGGCCACCGCCACGATCCCGGCCACCCGCACGACCACGGCCACCCGCACTGAGCCGCCGACCGACCGCCGCGAAGTGACCGCGCCGGACCCCGCGACGATCCGGGGCCCGACCGGCCGGTCCCCCAAGGAGGGCACCTCGCATGACCCCGGCGCCGCTGGCCATCCTGTTCGCGATCCTGGGCGCGGCCCTGGCCGCCCTGGCGGCCACCTCCGGAGTGCTCTGGCGACGGGTCCGCGCCCTGACCCCGCCGGTCGCCCCGGCCGGGGCGTCAGGCCCGGACTCCGAGGTCGCGCCGCCGGCCTGGGCCCGACGCGAGCACGCCCGGAGGCTCGACGACCTGGACGGCCGACACCGGGCGATCGAGGCCCGGCTCGCGCGGCTTGAGGTGTGGGCCGCAACGGCCTCGGCCTCGGCCTCATCCGTCCCGCCCGGGGCGATCGCGTCGCACCCGGCTGGGCCGAGGGGGGGCCGGCGGGGCGACCGGGGCGGCCCGGCGACCGCGGGTGGGCCGACCCTGATCGCGATCCCGAACCTGGGCGCGGCGTCGGCGTCGGCCCCGGCCCCGGGGGCGGCGGCCGGCCTCGATCGCCGCTTCGGCGCCGTCTGGGCCCTGGCCGACGCCGGGGCCCCGGCGTCGGTGGTCGCCCGCGAGACCGGCTATCCCGTCGGCCAGGTCGAGCTGATCCTCGGCCTCCGCCGCCAGCTCGCCGCCGGCGAGGCCGGGCCCGATGCCTGACCGCTCCTTCGAGACCGACGCGGACGGGCTCGGGCGCGACCCGGAGGCCGTCGCCTGCCTGGAGCGGACCCGCTCGGCGGTGCTCAACGTCCTGGTCGCCGTCGGCGCCGCGATCGCCGCGAGCGGCCTGATCCTCGGCCGCCACGAGGCCGCCGGCCCGCCCCCTTGGGACGGCGACCGGACCCGTCGCGCGGCGATGGCCGTCCTCTTCGGCCTGGTCGCCTTCGCCTACCTGATCCTCCGGGTCGGCTCCGGCCGCGAGGCCCTGCGCGACCCGACGGCCCGGGCCTCGCGGTTCGCCCGGGCCCGCGTCGCCGCCGCGGCCATCGCCGCCTCGGCCGTCCCCCTCGGCTTCGCCTACGGCTGGTTCGCCGACCCCCGGCTCGAAGCCCTCGCCCCGTTCTGGGTCGCCGCCCTCGGCCTCGGCTTCCTCGCCCTCCCCCGAGGCCACGAGCTCGACGGCTTCGACGAGCCGATCGCGGGCGGCTGAAACCCCGGGCGTCGGCCGGAGATTCGCCCACCGGTTTCCCGGGCAAATCTCCGGCGCCGAGTTGAATTTGCCCGGATGATCCGCTGAAATGGCGTAGGCCGGGGCGTGATCGCCGATCGGGCCAACCCATCGGCGCCCGCCCGCCCGACCCCGCACCCGCCGCGCCACCGGCCACCGAGGACGATCGCCATGCGCCTGGAAGACCGCGAAGAGAGCGAGAACGTCGAGGATCGCCGGGGGCTCGGCGGGCCGGCCACCGCGGCCATCGGCGGGGGCGGCCTCCTGATCCTCGTCGTCGCCTTGCTCCTGGGGGTCGACCCCCGCCAGATCCAGCAGCTCGTGGGCAACGCCCAGCAGCAGCAGCAGCAACAGCAGCAGGGGCCCCAGCAGGGCGGGGGAGGCCCGCCGGCGCGGCCGGTCGACCCCGAGGAGGAGAAGCAGGCCCACTTCACCAGGGTGATTCTCCGCGACACCGAGGACATCTGGACCGACCTGTTCTCCCGCGCGGGCAAGGTCTACCAGAAGCCGGTGCTCGTCCTCTTCAGCGGCGCCGTCGAGTCCGCCTGCGGCCAGGCCGACTCCGCCGTCGGCCCGTTCTACTGCCCGGGCGACAGCCGGGTCTACATCGACCTCGGCTTCTACGCCGACATGCAGCGCAAGCTCCAGGCGCCCGGCGACTTCGCCCGGGCCTACGTCGTCGCGCACGAGGTCGGCCACCACGTCCAGCGGCTCCTGGGCTACACCCGCCTGGTCGAGGAGGCCCGACGCTCGGGCAACAAGGCCGAGGCCAACCGGATGTCGGTCCGGCTCGAACTCCAGGCCGACTACTTCGCCGGCGTCTGGGCCTATCACGGCCAGAAGAAATTCCAGTTCCTCGACGACGGCGACATCGACTCCGCCCTCAACGCCGCCTTCCAGATCGGCGACGACCGGCTCCAGAAGAAAGGCCAGGGCTACGTCGTGCCCGACGCCTTCACCCACGGGACGTCCAAGCAGCGGATGCGCTGGTTCGGCCAGGGATTCAAGACCGGGGACGTCGCCGCCGCCCGCCAGGCCTTCGACCTCGAATACGACCGCCTCTGAGGTGGATTCCCCCACCCGACGAATCTCCGACCCTTCGGTTCCCGGTGGATCTCGCCGACGCCGATCCACCCGCGAGCCGAGCCCGACATGACCCCGACCCAGCGCACCCTCCTGGGGATCTACGTCGCGCTCATCGCCATCTGGCCGATCCGCCACGTCGTCCTCACCTGGGCCTTCCGCAAGCTCGACTATCTCGGCCCGGGCTCGCCCCGGTTCGCCTCGCCCGGGCCGCCCCTGGTCTCGGCCATCATCCCGGCCAAGGACGAGGAGGCGACGCTGGCCGACTGCCTGGCCTCGGTCCGCTCGCAGGCGTATCCGAGCCTCGAAATCCTCGTCGTCGACGACCGGAGCACCGACCGGACCGCCGCCATCGCCCGCGCGGTCGCCGAGGTCGACCCCCGGGTCCGCCTGATCTCGATCGAGGACCTCCCGCCCGGCTGGACCGGCAAGACCCACGCCCTCCACGTCGCCGCCGGCCAGGCCCACGGCGCCTGGCTCTGGTTCCTCGACGCCGACACCCGCCACGAGCCCGAGAGCCTGGCCATCGTCCTGGAATATGCCCGGTCGCACGACGCCGCCCTGGCCAGCCTCCTGCCCGAGATGCGCTGCGAGAGCTTCTGGGAGCGCGTGGTCCAGCCCCTCGCCGGGATCGTCCTGATCCAGAATTATCCCCTGTTCTGGGCCAACGACCCGAGGCGGAAGCTGGCCTTCGCCAACGGCCAGTACATCCTGATCCGCCGCGACGCCTACGACGCCGCCGGCGGCCACGAGGCCGTCCGCGACAAGTTCGTCGAGGACATCCACCTGGCCCGGGCCGTGAAGCGGGCCGGCTACTCCAGCCGGACGGCCATCGCCCACGGGATCGGCTCGACCCGGATGTATACCTCGCTCCCGCAGCTCATCCGGGGCTGGAGCCGCATCCTCTACGACGCCCTGGACCGGAGCCCGTCGCGATTGCTGATGCAGGCGCTCGACCCGCTCTTCTTCAGCCAGACCGCCCACGTCGCGCTCGTGGCCGCCCTGGCGATGCTCGCCCTCGGCGTCCCCGGGCCGTTCCCGGCCTGGCTCCTGGGCCTGAGCGTCGCGCACCACCTCCTGGCCTACACCTGCCTGGCCCGGCTCTACGTCCTCTCCGTGCCCCGGACCCGCCACGTCGCCTGGTACCCCCTGGCCGGCCTGGTGCTCGACGTCATCCTCTTCCGGGCCGTCCGGATGTGCTTCACCGGCAAGGTCACCTGGCGAGGGACCGCCTACAACGAGGCCCCGCCCTCGCCTTGATCTGCGGTGAATGATGCGAAGAAACAACATGCCGTGCCTTGTTCCCGCTGATCGAGTTTATTCCGGCCGATGCATCGCCGTCGCCCGGCCTCGAATCCGCGATTGATAAAGAACGATCATCTCTCGATTGTGTTACCCGTCGACTGCCATTAGCATGTTCGCTTGCAAGCGGAGCGATCGGACTTCTACCGCGAATCGTCGGACGGGATGAGGATATGATGGAGATGAAACGACGCAGTCGGGCCCTGGGCCTCGCGGTGATGTTGGGAGCGCTCGCGAGCGGCCGGGCCGACGCCGGCCCGCTCGACCCCAACCAGTTCGCCTCGCTCGGCACGCTCGGCCTGAGGACGGGGAGATATCTCTTCAACACAAGTCCGACGGATGCGCCGACCCTGTCGCAATTCGACGGCCGGACATATACGACGATCGCCACGGGCGTCTATTCCAACGGGGTCGCGGTGTTCGACTTCGACTCGGTCGCCATCTCCAAGGGTGCTACGATCTCCGCCCTCACGAGTCCTGCTTTCGTCGCGCCGATCGCCCTGCTGTCGAGGTCGATCGCGGACATCAGCGGCACGATCGACGTCTCGGGTTCCGTCGAAGACGGGGGGCCGGGGTCCGGTGCCCGCGGGAACGGGGCCGACGCGACCCGCGGCGGGGCCGGCGGCGGGGCATTCGTCGGCAACCTCGCCAGCGCCCTCCAGGGGGGCGGCAACGGTGGTTCGATCCTCTTCCCGCCCGCTCCCCTCCGCGGCGTCCCCGGCGGCGGCGGCGGCGGGATCGAACTCGGGGCCTCGCAGTTCCTCACGGTCAGCGGCCAGGTCTACGCCTTCGGGGGGAACGGGATCTCCGGCGGCGGAGGCGGGGGGGGTGGGATCTTCCTCCACGCCGGGGCCGTCACGCTCTCGGGCGTCTTCGACGTCGCCGGCGGCAAGGGCAACCCGAGCAACCCCGGGCCCGGCGGCTTCGGCGCGAGCGGCGACGGCGGTGGCGGGCAGGTCCTCGTCGAATACGGCCCGGGCGGCGTGCTCCAGAACGGGGAGGCGCTCCTCCTGGGAAACGGCGGGACCTTCGCCACCGCGCCCATCGGCGTCCCCGAGCCTTCGAGTCTCGTCCTGCTCGGCACGTCCTGCCTCGGCCTGATCGCCGCCGCGGTCGCCCGGCGGCGGCGGGCGACCGCCTGACGCCCCTCGGGCCGCAGATCGACGGCGGATGATGCCCAGAAGCAACGCCCAACGCTATGTATCGCCGGCCTCGTTTACTCCGGCCGACGCATCGTCGTCGACCGACCTCGAATCCAAAGCCTTGATAAACAATCATCATTTCCCGATTGCGTCACCTCGCGACCGCCGCTACCATGTCCGCTTGCAGACAAGGTGATCGGGCGTCTACCGCAAACCATCGGGCGGGACGAGGGTGACATGGAAATGAGACGACGAAATCAGGCCCTGATCCTCGCGGTCATCCTGGGCACACTCGCGAGCAACCGGGCCGACGCCGGCCCGCTCGACCCCAACCAGTTCGCCTCGCTCGGCACGCTCAACTTGACGTCGGGGAGCTATGCCTTCATCGTGGGCTCGACCGGCGCGCCGACCTTGGCGCAGCTCAGCGGCATTAATTTCACGACTCTCTACACCGGGACTTATTCCAACGGCATCGCTGTCTTCGATTTCAATTCGGTCTCGATTGCCTCGGGCGTCGACATCGCGTCTTACAACAGCGGGGGGGGCGGGCCGATCGCCTTGCTGTCGAAGTCGTCCGAGATCATCAACGGGAGCATCAGCGTCTCGGGCGGCAACGGCGGATCGGCACCCAATGTGGGTGGCACGAGTTATTCCATCGCGGGGCCGGGTGCGGGCGGCGGCACTGGGGGGGGGGGTGGCAATTCGGTTATCGTTTCTACCGGCGGCCGCCCGTTCGCTGTCACCTCGGCAGGCGGGGGTGGCGGTTTCGCCGGGGCGGGCGCGGACGGTGGCGACCGTACGGTTGTCTTTGGTGGTGGTCCTTCCTCACAATTGATCCATGTCCCGGGTGGAGTGGGGGGCGGAGCCGTCTACGACAACCTCTCGATTTCCCTCCGAGGCGGGAGTAACGGAGGTACCGGGGGTATGGGGCTTGCCCCCGCCGGCTTGGGAGGCGGAGGAGGCGGTGCGATCGAGATCGGGGCCGTCCAGGGAATCACGATCGGCGGCTCGATCCTGGCCAACGGAGGGAACGGCGGCTCCATCGTAGCAGATTCCAGCGGCGGCGGCGGTGGGAGCGGGGGCGGCATCTTCATCCACGGAAGCTCGCTCAATCTCACGGGAGCTCTCAATACAGTCGGTGGTGCTGGTGATGGAAGCGGATTTGTGGGCGGCGGCACCCCAGGCGGAGCCGGTGGGGGAGGTTACATCTACGCTGATTACGCGCAGAATGGGACGTTCACCGGCACGCCCAACTTCAACGTCGGCAACGGGCGGGTCGACTTGGTGCAGGTGCCCGAGCCTTCGAGCCTCGTCCTGCTCGGCACGTCCTGCCTCGGCCTGATCGGCGCCGCGGTCGCCCAGCGGCGGCGGGCGACGGCCTGACTGACGCCTCTCGGCCCGGGGCCTTTCCGGGGAATGTTCGCGGGGCCGTCCCGAAGATCCGTTATCATCGTCCTGGTTGAATCCCGGCCGACGTGGGCCGGGCCGATCGGGCGATGGGGCGATGGGGCGGTTTCGGGAGGCCCGAGGCATGATCATCCCCTGGGGGACGGACGCGCCGATCTATCATCGGCCCTGGGCCACGATCACGCTGATGGTCGCGACGGTCGGGGCCTTCCTCCTGACGATTGGGTTGGGGGCGGACGAGGTCGAGCCGTATGCCCTGAGCTACGGGCAGGGCTTGCACCCGATCCAGTGGATCACCTCGAACTTCCTCCATGCCGGGCCGGGGCACCTGTTCGGCAACCTGGTCTTCCTCTGGACGTTCGCGCTGATCGTCGAGGGGAAGCTGGGGTTCCTCCGGTTCCTGGGCGTCTTCCTCGGCCTGGGGTTCCTCCAGTGCGGCCTGGAGCAGACGCTCACGCTGGGGATGGCCGACGGCGGCTCGGTCGGGAACTCGGCGATCGTCTACGGGATCATGGCGATGGCGATGGTCTGGGCGCCGCGGAACGAGCTGACCTGCTTCTGGTGGTTCGGCTTCCGCTCCGGCCTGTACCTCGAAGTGCCGATCCTGCTGTTCGCCGTGCTCTACATCGCCCTGGAGGTGGTCGAGGTCGCCTTCTGGGGCGTGGCGGCCGGCTTCACGGTCACCGGGTCGCTGCTCCACCTCTCCGGCGCGGCGATCGGCTTCGCGCTGGGGACGGCCCTGCTCAAGCTCGGCTGGGTCGACTGCGAGCACTGGGACCTGTACTCCGTCATGCGAGGACAGCAGGGTCGGCCCCGGGGGGCGGGCGAGATCAAGGTCCCCGCCCGGAAGCCGAAGGCGAAGGGCAAGGCGAACCGGCAGCGACCCGCCTCCGAGCCGACGTCCCCCGACGACCGGGCCGACGCCGCCCACCGTCGGCTCAAGGCGCACCTGGAAGCCGGGGCCGCCGCCGAAGCCTACGCCGCCTACGACAAAGCCGTCCGGGTCATCCCCGGTTGGACGCCCGCCGACGCCGACTGGCTCGCGCTGATCCAGGCCCTCCTGGCCTCGGCAGACTGGGGGGCCTCAGTAACCGTGATGGAAGACTACCTCCGCCGCAGCCCCAAGCCCTCGACGAGGGTCCGGCTCCGCCTCGCCCAGGTCCTCGTCAAGGAGCAGCAGCGTCCCGCCCACGCCCTCAAGACCCTCGACGAGATCCCCGTCGGGACCCTCCCCGCGAATCTCGCCGCCGCCGCCGCCCAGCTCCGCCGCCAGGCCGAGCAGATGCGCGAGGAGGGCGTCCTGGAGCTGGAAGGCGAGGCGTGGTGACGCGGCATCGGCCCGTCGACCCCGGGCGGCTCGATCCGATTCCCCCGTCGCCCGCCGGGGGATGAGCCGGGGCCGCCTGGGATCGGAGACCCGGTGTCGGACGTCCCGGGTGTGATTCGTGGGTGCCGGCTCAATCTCCCGGGAGCCGGAACCGGGCGACCTGGCCCCGGTGGTCGGACGTCAGCTCGGTGAAGAGGTCGGCCCGGAGCCCGGGGAGGTCGCGGCGGGCCCAGATGTGGTCGATGTCGTAGAGCGGGAGCCCCGAGGGGAACGTCCCCCGCCAGCCCCGGGACGACCGCGAGGCCAGGGCGTACCCCTCGTTGGCGACGGCGTCGAAGCCCACGCTCCGGGCCACGCTGTTGAAGTCGCCGACCAGGAGGTCGAAGGGCTCGCCCGCCTCGCGGGCGCGGCGGCAGGCGGCGGCCACGCCGCGGAGCATCGGCGTCCGGAGCCGCCGGGGATCGCTCGGGGCGTCCACCACGAGCAGGCGGACCGACCGCCCCTGGACCCCCGCCTCCACCACCATCCCCGTCCCTCCGGGGATCGGCTCGCGGCGGGCCAGCCGGAGCGGGCCCGCCGAGCAGACGGCCAGCTTGAACCAGTCGGCGGCCCCCGGCGCGTTCTCGACCTGGACCCGCGACGCCCCCGGCCCCAGGTCGGCGACGAGCCCGTCGAGCCAGTCGTCGGGCGGCGCCTCGCTCAGGACGACGAGGTCGGCCCCCTGGCGGGCGATCTCCCGGCGGATCGCGGCCCATCGGGCAGGGTCGCGACGCCTGCCGCCGCCCCAGACCACGTTCCAGTGCAGGAAGGAGACTTCCGGCCCCAACCCGCCATCGCCCCGGGGCCCGTGCCCGACCATCGGCCAGGCCGATCCGAGCGCCGCGACCAGGCCGAACCCGCCGAGCAGGAACCGCGGGCCCGGCAGGGCGCGACCCCGGAAGATCGCGTCGAAGCCCGCCGCCGCCAGGCCCAGGGGGACGAGCGGCAGGTACATCAGCAACGCCCACGCGACCGACCGATCGCGGACCACCTGCCCGGCCACGCCCAGGGCGACCGCCAGCAGCCAGGCGAAGCCCATCGCCCGGACCATCGGGCGACGAGCCCGCAAGCCGGAGGCCGTCGTCAACCCGGGGCCCGCGGGGTCGGGGAGGGCGAGGGTGCGGGAGGCGTGGGGGGGACGGCCGGGTCGTCGCCGACGGAGGTGTGATCGTGGACGATCTTCCACCCGTCGACAAACTTGCGGACCACCAGCGTGAACAGGCCGCCGGGCTTCTTGCCGTCGGGCATGGTCAGCCCCCAGCGGCCCCGGACGAAGGCGGCGTCGGGGGCGAGGGCCTGGATCTCGACGCCGGTGAAGGCGACTTTGCCCATCGCCCGGCCCTCGGCCTGGTAACGCTTGCGGTACCGCTCCCGCATCGCGTCGAAGCCGTCGTGGCGGTCGCCGCCGGACTGGAAGACGACGGCGGGCGAATGCCAGTAGCCGCCGAGGAAGGCGTCGAGGTCGCCCTTGTTCCAATCCACTTCCTGCCGGTCGAGGACCGCCCGGATCGCTGCGACCCCGACGTCCGGCCCCTGGGCGCGGGGGGATCGGGCGACGGCGACCGTGATCCCGACGACCAGGGCGACGACCACGCCGAGCGTGGGGCGGCGACGGAGCTTCGGCATCAGACCAGCTTCTCGATGGGCGAGGCCGTGCCGGGCAGGATCGGGACGGGTCGGCCGGACTGGTCGGTGACGAACGAGTGGGGGTCGATCCCGAGGTTGTGATAGACCGTCGCCAGGACGTCCTGATAGTGGATCGGCGAGCTTGCGGCGTAGGCCCCCAGGCGGTCGGTGCTGCCGACCACCTGGCCGACTTTCATCCCGCCGCCGGCCAGCAGCGCCCCGTTGACCGGCGCCCAGTGGTCGCGACCGGCGACCTTGTTGATCTTGGGGGTCCGGCCGAACTCGCCCCAGACGACGACCGTCACGTCGTCGGCCAGCCCGCGCTGGTGGATGTCGTCGACGAGGGCCGCGATCCCGACGTCGAAGAGGGGGAGGTGCCGCTTGAGGTGGTTGAAGTTGGCGCTGTGGGTGTCCCAGAAGCCGTACGCCACGCTCACGCACCGGGCCCCGGCCTCGACCAGGCGGCGGGCGACGAGCAACTGGTCGTTCCACATCGGGGCGCCGTCGCCGAGGTGCTTGGCCGAGCCCTTGCCGTAGCGGTCGCGGACCTTGGGGTCCTCGCGCCCGACGTCGAGGGCCCGGGCGACCTTGTCGGAGGTGAGGACGTCGAAGGCCCGGCGGTAGTGGGCCTCCATCCCGTCGACCGACGAGCCGTCGACCGCCCGGCGGAAGCCGTCGAACTCGTCGAGCAGGCGGCGGCGGCCGGTGAACCGGTCGGCGCTGACGGCGGTCTGCCGGGTCAGCTCCAGGTCGTCGCCGTCGCTGAGCTTGGAGGCCCGATAAGGCTGGCCCAGGAACCCCGCCCCCGCGCTGTTGTAGGGCTTGTGCTGCATCGTCGGGAAGAGGTCGACGAACGGCGGGACGACCGGGTCGACCACGCCCCGGACCCGCGAGATCACCGAGCCGAAGTGCGGCTTGTCCTCGCGCTGGGCCTGGCCCATCGGGTAGCCGGTGAGGTTCTGCCAGCTCGAATGCTCGTCGCGGAGGCCGACGATCGAGCGGAGGATGGCCAGCTTGTCGGTGATCTTGGCGATCTCGGGGAGCAGCTCGCCGATGGCGATCCCGGGGACGGCGGTGGGGATCGGCTTGAACTCGCCGCGGACCTCGGCCGGCGCGTCGGGCTTGAGGTCGAAGGTGTCCTGATGGGCCAGGCCGCCGGAGAGGTAGACCATGATCACGGCCTTGTGCGAGCCGACCACGCCCGCCCGCTCCTCGGCCCGGAGCAGGTCCGGCAGCGCCAGGCCGCCCATCGCCAGGCCGCCGATCTTGAGGAACGAGCGCCGCGAGACGCCGTCGCAGAACCGGCCGCGAGGCCCGAGCAGATTCAGCATCGCCCCGATCTCCCTTACGCCCCTTCGCGAGGCCCGCCGTCGGTTTACCCGTTGTTGAACATCGACTATACCCGCATCCCCCGCCACTGCAACCCCGCCGCCGGCCGCGGCGAGATTGGGGGCCTCACCAGGCCTGCTCGTAGAGCTCGCGGAGTCGGGCGCATTCCCGGGCGGCCTTGGCGTGCATCTCGGCGAGTCGGCGGTAGGAGTCGGCGCGTTGCGGGGCGTCGTCGGAGTAGCCGGGGTTGCGGGCGGCCCGCTCGTAGTTGGCGGCCTCGAAAGTGTGCTCGACCTCGCGGACCGCGTAGGCCGAGGCCCGGGCCCGGTGGGTGTGCCAGCGGACCCCGACCGACAGGTAGCCGAGGGCGAAGATCGCGAAGGCCAGGATGGCCGCGAACCAGCGGACGCGGAAGGTGAGCATGGGTGCTCGTCCCTTCGATTCGGGTCGAGATCGGGCGGCGGTGTTCGTCTCGGGTCGTTGTAGGCGGCCCGTCCGGCGCCGGCGGGGGGCTCAGGCCAGGATGCCTTTGATGACGCGTCCGTGGACGTCGGTGAGGCGGAAGTCGCGGCCGGCGTAGCGGTAGGTGAAGGTCTCGTGGTCGAAGCCGAGGAGGTGCAGGAGGGTGGCGTGGATGTCGTGGACGTGGACCTTGTCCTCGACGGCCTGGAAGCCGAACTCGTCGGTGGCGCCGTGGACGTGGCCCCGCTTGACCCCGCCTCCGGCCAGCCACATCGTGAAGCCGTAATGGTTGTGGTCGCGGCCGTTCATCTTGCCCTGGTTCGAGCCGGGCGTGGGCAGCTCGACGGTCGGGGTCCGGCCGAACTCGCCGCCCCAGACGACGAGGGTGTCGTCGAGCATCCCGCTCCGCTTGAGGTCCTTCAGGAGCGCCGCGATGGGCCGGTCGCACTGGTCGGCGAGCCGCTTGTGCTCGGTCGCGATGTCGTCGTGGCTGTCCCACGGCTGGCCGGCGCCGTGGTAGACCTGGACGTAGCGGACGCCGCGCTCCAGGAGGCGGCGGGCGACGAGGAGCTGGCGGGCCTGGACGCCGGGGCCGTAGAGGTCCTTGACCTCCTGCGACTCCTTCGAGACGTCGAAGGCGTCGCCGGCCTCGGACTGCATCCGGAAGGCCAGCTCGAACGACTGGATCCGCGATTCGAGCTGCGCCTCGGACTGGCGGCGCTCCATGTGCTCGCGGTTGAGCTGCATCAGGAGGTCGAGCTGGGCCCGCTGCTCGGCGGTCTTGATCCGGCGGTTCTTGATGTGCTGGATCAGCTTCTCGATGTCGGTGTGCTGGCTGTCGACGTACGTCCCCTGGTAGACCCCCGGGAGGAAGCCGGCCTGCCAGTTCTGGGCCTCGGAGATCGGCATCCCGCCGGGGCAGAGCACGACGAAGCCGGGCAGGTTCTGGTTCTCCGAGCCCAGGCCGTACAGGAGCCACGAGCCGACGCTGGGGCGGGCCTGGCGGGCGTCGCCGCAGTTCATGAGCATCAGCGACGGCTCATGATTGGGCACGTCGGCGTGCATCGAGCGGATCACGCAGATGTCGTCGATGCACCCGCCGACGTTGGCGAAGAGGTCGCTGACCTCGATCCCGCTCCGGCCGTACTTCTTGAACGCGAACGGCGACATCATCGCCGCGCCGGTCTTCCGCTCGGTCGGCAAGTTCGAGGGGACCGGCTTGCCGTTGTATCTGGCCAGCGCCGGCTTGGGGTCGAACGTGTCGACCTGCGACGGCCCGCCGTTCATGAAGATGTGGATGACCCGCTTGGCCTTGGCCGGATACTGCGGGGCCCGGGGGGCGAGGGCCGAGGCGAACGACCTGGGGCCCGCGCCCGTCGCGTCGGCCGCATGGGCGGGCCGGGTCGGGCCGGACTCGGCCATCAGCGTCCCCAATGCCAGCGAGCCGAAGCCCATCCCGGCGCGGCGGAGGGCATCGCGGCGGGTGAGGAGCGAGTCCTCGATCCGGGGCTGATGATGCGACATGGGCGGGGCTTCCCTTCGGCTCGGAGATGGTCCAGGATCGAGATCGGAGAAACCGCCGCGATGACGATCAGAGGTCGCCCTCGCCCGCTTGGAGGACGACGCCCTCCGCGACCGGCCATCGCCCCTCGAAGAGATAAAAGGCCTGTCCGGGGCAGAGCTTCGAGTAGGGAGCTTCTTCCGACACGAAAGAGAGCATGGCATCCCGGCAATTTTCGTGGCCGGACGGCGAGGACAATTCGAGCAGCACGCTCCAATTTTCCTCGGAGATGGCCGGCGACTTGGGCTTGAATACCGCGAAGTACTTCGGGCCGCTCGGGGGAGCTTTTCGACCATGCTCTTCCGCGGGATACCAGAACACTTTGACCGGCTTTTTAATCGTCATCTCTTTCGAACTCCGGAACCGGAGCAATCATCGAAAGCTCGCCGGCCTCAAGGTAAGTGGCCGGCCCAAACCTATCCAGATTATCCAGCCTGTACAGGATTTCGAGCATCCCTTCGGGGATATCCGCGGCGACAATCCGATAGTCTCCGTCCGGGTAAAGGCTGGCCGCATGGAGCAAAATTCCCCGGTAAGTATCCGCGAACCACTTCCCCTCCATCATCCCCTCGGCGGGGCGGAAGCAGCCAACCGCTCGGATGTCATCGTACTTGGCAGACCCCACCGCTCGGAAGACTCGCGTATCTCATCCTCTCCATGATGATATCCTACTCATGCTCGTGAACTGTACAAGGCGGTTAACTCGCCGAGCGGGGCGACTCGGACCGGTGAGAGTTGCTGCGCCGGATCGAAGGTCAACTTCCTGATGCAGAAATTCGACGAGAAGCCCTCCTTCATCGACACTTCACCGGACTTACTACGATACGAGGTCGATCAATATCATCAGGAGAATGGGTGCAGGTCAGGTGTTCGGGCCCGCCTGCTGGACGGCCGGCATGAGGTCGTTGAACTCTTCGATCCGGAGCATCCGGATGTCCCGCACCGAGGCCGCGAACCAGGGCAGGACCCGCGATAATTCGATCGCGGCGAGGACGCAGGTGACGGCGTTGATGCTCTCGCCGCCGAAGTAGACGCTGCCCTGCTGCCACGCGAAGCCCTGCTTCAGGAGGACCTTGCGGATCTCGGCGCAGGCGTTGTTGGAGGGGTCGCCGTAGTGGAGCTTGAGCGACTCGATGTCCATGTCGAAGGTGATGGCGTACACGCGCCCCTCCTGCTTCGGGATCGACGGGACATCGCGGGGCCGCTGCGAGGCCTGCGGCATTCCGGTCGTCAGGGCGGTCATGGCTGGCCCTTGTCGTTGAGGGTGAGGTCTGGACCGATCGTGCGATCAATCCACGAACGTGAACTCATTCGTCATCAGCAGCACCTGGACATACTCCTCCCACGGCGACGGGGCGTCCTCCCCCTCGGGCCGGGGGCGGCCCTCGATGAAGCGGCGGCCGAGGTCGACCTCGTGGGCTTCGGCGGGGCGGCCAAGGAGGTCGAGGTAGAGGCGGCTGATCCGGGCCCCGGCGTCGGGGTCGGCGGCCAGGTCGGGGCGGTTGGCGAGGTGGCGGGCCTGCTCGAGCAGGAACGGGCTGTTGAGGAGGAAGAGGGCCTGCTGGGAGACCGTGGTCGAGGGGCGCTGGGGGGCGCTGATGTCGGGGCTGGCGAAGTCGAAGGTCCGGTAGGTGGGGTCGAGGTCGTAGCGGTCGACGAGGCCGTAGAGGGTCCGCCGGGTCGAGAGGGCCTTGGGGTTGAACAGCGGGACGGGACGGCCGCCGACCGCGGGGTCGAGCCGGCCGGCGACGGCGAGGACCCCGTCGCGGAGCGACTCGAAGTCGAGCCGGCGGCGGTTCTGCCGCCAGAGGAGCTGGTTGCGGGGGTCGGCCTCGAAGCCGTCGGCCCGCCCGTCGCTCGCCTGGGCGTAGGTGTTCGAGAGCAGGATCAGCCGGTGCATGGCCTTGACCGACCAGCCGCCCTCGACGAACCGGCGGGCGAGGAAGTCGAGCAGCTCGGGGTGCGAGGCGGGCTCGCCGCGGAGGCCGAAGTCGCTGGGGGTGGGGACCAGGCCGACGCCGAAGTGGTGGTGCCAGATCCGGTTGACCATCACCCGGGCCGTCAGCGGGTTGTCGGGGCTGGCGATGGCCCGGGCCAGGCCGAGCCGGCCGCTCCCGTCGGCGAAGGGCCGGGCCTCGCCGCCGGCCGAGAGGACGCGGAGGAACCGGCGCGGGATCTCCTTGCCGGGCCGGCCGGGGTTCCCGCGGATGTAGACGTGGGGGTTGCCCGGGTTCGGGACGTCGTTGAGGACCATCGCCCGGGCGGGGGTGCCGGGGTGGGAGGAGTCCAGCTCGTCGACCCGCTTCCCCAACCCGATGAGCTTGTTCTTCTCGGCCCGGTTGAGGACGCGGTCGAGGGCCTCGGGCGGGACGACGACCGGGCTGTCGGCGGCGGCGAGCCGGGCGCGGATCGGCTCCAGGGCCGGGTCGGGGACCGAGGCGGGCGGGCCGACTTCCGGCCGGGGGGCGAAGGCGGTCGCGGTCCGCTCGAACAGGAGGCCGTAGCGGCGGGCGACCTCGGCGAGGGTCCTGGGCGGGTCATCGGCGAGGGCCTTGAGGACGGCGGGGTCGACGGCCTTGGCCGGGTCGGGCTCGGCGGCCAGCTTCCTGGCGAGGTCGGCGGCCCCGGCCTCGAACTCGGCGGGCGGGAGGGCGGCGAAGGCCCGCCAGGGGGCGAGGACGGGGTCGTGCCCCTCGCCGGTCCTGGCCAGGATCTTGCCGAGGCGGCGGGTCGCGAACCGGAGCCGCTCGGGGGAGACCTTGTGGGCCCGCGCGACCTCGTCGAGCCTGGGGTTCTTGGGCTCGAAGTCGAGGGCGAAGGCGGCCTCGGTGAAGGCGGCGAGGTGGTCGCGCAGCTCGGACTCGACCTGGGCCCTGTCGCGGGCCCGGAGGTGGTCGACCCTAGCGAGCCGGGCCTGGCGCTCGCGATCGTAGTCGGCCCGGTCCTTCTCGGGGACGGCATCGGGCAGCCTGGGCAGGTCGTCGGGCTCGACGGAGGCGGCGAAGACGCCGTGGAGCGAATAGTAGTCTTCGGTCGGGATCGGGTCGAACTTGTGGTCGTGGCAGCGGGCGCAGGTGACGCTCATCCCGAGCATCCCGCGGGTGACCACGTCGATCCGGTCGTCGATGATGTCGTCTTTGTTGTTGAGGAAGCGGCGGCCGACGGTGAGGAAGCCGAGCGCGGCCAGGGGGCGGGCGTCGTCGGTCGGGGGCAGGCGGTCGGCGGCGATCTGCTCGACGACGAAGCGGTCGTAGGGCAGGTCCTCGTTGAAGGCGCGGACGACGTAGTCGCGGTAGGTGTAGCTATAAGGGTAGTGCCGGTCGGCGTTGAAGACGTATCCCTTGGTGTCGGCGTACCGGGCGACGTCGAGCCAGTGCCTCCCCCAGCGCTCGCCGTATCGGGGCGAGGCGAGCAGGCGGTCGACGACCTTGGCGAACGCCCGGGGCGACCCGTCGGCCAGGAAGGCGTCGACCTCGGCGGGCGTGGGCGGCAGGCCGATCAGGTCGAAGGAGGCGCGGCGGATCAGGGTCCGCTTGTCGGCCGGCGGCGACGGGGCGAGCCGCCTCGCCTCCAGCCCGGCCAGGATGAAGGCGTCGACCGGCGAGGCGACCCACGGCGAGCCCTCGACCGCCGGCGGGGCGTGGTCGCGGACGGGCTGGTACGCCCAGTGGCCCTTCGAGGCGTCCGCCCGGGTCGCGGCCGAGGGGACCGGGTCGGTGGGCCAGGGGGCCCCCATCTGGACCCAGCGGGCGAGCGACTCGACGGCCGCGTCGGGCAGCTTGCCCTTGGGCGGCATCTTGTGGTCGCCCCGGTGGCGGACGGCGAGGACCAGCGGGCTCTTCTCGGGCTCGCCGGGGACGACCGCCGGCCCCTCCTCGCCCCCTTCGAGGATCGCGACCCGCGAGTCGAGCCGGAGGCCGGACGACTGCTTGCCGGCGTCGTGGCACTTCTGGCAGTGCTCGACCAGGACCGGGCGGACGCTGGCCTCGAAGAACGCCGACGCCTCGGGCGACGCCTTCGGCCCATCCTCGGCGGCGGCGGCGGGGCCGACCGAGATCGCGATCGCGACCGCGACCAGCGCCAGGGCCCGGAGGGCGGCCCGGCCGACGGAGGGGCCCGGTCGATTCGTCGTCGTTCGCATGGGCCGGGTCTCGCGGCAGGTCCGAGGCGGGAGGGTCGGGGCGGGCGGGGGGGCGACGGTCGGGGTTCCCGTCTCACCCTCATCTTATTCGGATCGCCCGGGACATCAACAACAATCCGGCCGCCCGAGGTATGCCGCCGGCCCCCGGCGGGCGATTTCGCCTCACGACCCGGGGCGGTCGCCGACCTGAGCGGTCGAGGGCGGGCCGATGGTCGCCGGGACCAGCCGGGCGAGGGAGGCGCGGGTGTCGTTGACGAGGGAGACGATGCCGGACATCAGGCCCTCGCCCTTGAGGCCCCCCTCGGCGAAGTCCTTGAGGGCCTGGCTCTTGAGGTCGAGGAGCTGGTCTTCGAGGTAGTCGTGGAGCGCGGCGGGGTCGGGCGGGGAGCCGGGGTCGGCCTCCTGGCCGCGGGCGATGAGCTCGAGCCGGCGGATCGCGTGGTAATACGCTTCGAACCGGCGGAGCTGGCGGAGCCTGAGGAAGCCGTAGAAGGCGATCAGCCCCGAGGCGAACGCGCCGAGGCCGCCGCTGAGCTTGCCGAAGTTGGCGAGCATCTCGGGGGTCAGCAGCGGCTCGTTCCGCCTCATGTACTGCTCGGTCCCGGCGTGGAAGGGGAACTGCGGCGACTGGTCGCGGAGGGTCGTCGGCTCGGCCAGGCGGGCGACCTGGCCGTCGTGCACGGTCTCCATGAGCCGCGAGATGGCCTCGGGGGCGGTGGCGGCGTGGGCGATCAGGATCATCCGGGTGGCGACGGTCCGGCAGGGCACGACCGGCACGGGCGGGTCGATCCCATAGGTGTAGGCCGGGATGTCGACCGCCGCGAACGTCGAGCGGTCGACCCGGATGCCGCCCGCGACGGCCTGGCCGAGCCGGTCCAGGCAATAGGCCTCGGCGAAGGGCAGGGGGACCAGCCGGTAGCCGGCCGCGGCGACGAGGTCCTTGGCGAGGATCGAGGGCATGGGGGTGAGGTTGAAGAAGGCGTCGGGCAGGTCGCGGAGCATTTTCTCGCGATCGGCCCCGGTCGCGGCCAGGAGCCGGGCGAGCCGGCGCTCGATCTCGGCCGAGGGCAGCTCCTCGGGCCGGAAGTCGCCCGCGGAGTCCTCCGACGGGGGGCGGAGCCCGGCGAACCCCAGGACGTCGAGGGCCGCGGCGTTGGTGGCGGTCCGGGGCGGCCCGAGGTTGATCCGCCGGCCCCTGAGCCGGGCCAGGCCCCCCTCGGACAGCTCGGCCCGGGCCAGGAGGTGCAGCGGCATCGGGGCCAGCGCCGTCACCTGGCGGACCCCCGGATACTCCCGCCGCGAGATCCCCCCGGCCACCAAGGCCACGTCGAGCGCCCGGCCGGCGTCGACCAGGTCCAGCGCCTCCAGGGCCCCGGCCGGGCGGGACGACAGCTCGATCTCCAGGCCGTGCCGCCGCGACTGGGCGGCGATCCGCTTGCCCAGCAACGCCTGGTTCAGCGCCAGGTCGGTGAGCATCCGGACCTTGACGACCCGAGGCTTCCACGAGCGGGCCAGGATGAAGCCCCCCAGCGCGACCAGGCCGAAGCTGGCCAGGAGCATCCCCGCCATGACGAGCAGGCGGGGCGCCGAGCGGTCGCGGGGCGGCTTCTTGACGGTGCGGTCGGGGTCGTCCATCGCGGCGATTCGTCCGGGGTCGCGGGGCGGCCGGCCCGATCCCGGCTCCGCCCGGTCATCGGCCGCCCGCCAGTGTACGGCGAAGGATCGCGCCCGCCCACCGCCCTCCCCGCGATCGTCGGCCTTGACGGGGGTCGGGAGCAGTCTTAGCTTGCAAGGGGTCGCCCCTTTATCTTCCCCCCTCTCCCCCCGGGAGAGGGCCGGGGTGAGGGGCGATGCATCCGAAGCGATGGCGTCCATTCGCGGGCCCGGACCG
>JAABUX010001217.1_pt1 | contig 39887 bp, 30 predicted proteins | sample 5561851 | NCBI WGS metagenome assembly JAABUX01 (sample SAMN10711883, study PRJNA513361) | rock metagenome | isolation source: Antarctica rocks | place: Antarctica: Victoria Land, Richard Nunatak red sandstone | collected 2016-01-03 | reverse complement strand
AGTTCTGCTGGAGTCGAAGAACCAGTTCCTTGACCTGGGCTTCGAGCGCGGCGATCCGCGGCAAAGCGATGTCGAGTTGCCGCCGCAACTCGGCGCATCCCGGACAATCAAGGATGGGCAAGGCTTCTGAGAGATTCATTGCCTCTCAAGATGCACGGGGTTCCGCCGATCGCAAGGGGCAGAACGCCCCGCGCACTGAAATCAATCCCAAAACCGGACTGAACGGTTACAAATAATCGATGCTTAAGGACGCTGGACTGTTACCGATGATCTAACCGGCGTCCATAAAATCCGGGCGCTTGCTCCACCAAGCATACCTTGTCGGGGACACCCGATGGCCCCCCGCGACACTGGGTTTTGACTCGATTATAATGGGTCCACCGGGTTGCCTTGGAAGGCAGGGCCGCCCGGCATCACCAAGGAGTCGATCACCGATGCGAGACCGCAAGAGCCTAGCCCCGCGCCTCGAGCCGATGGAGCCGCGCGACCTCCCCGCCGTCTCCCCCTTCGTCGGCCCGCTCGCCGCCCCCACGCCCGCCGTCGTCTTCCCCACGATCGCCCCGATCATGGGGTCGATCGCGGGCCACTACGTCGAGAAGACATCCGGCGCGACCACCTCGGTCGCCCTTTCCGGCTCCGGACATCTCACCCCGCTGGGTGCCGTCACCCTCTCGGGGGCCGTCAGCAATCCCGGCAGTGGCGCGACAGGGACGATTACCCTGTCGGGCGCCTCGGGGAAGGTGACATTGTCGCTCGTCCCCTACATCACGGGTCCCCTCCGCCCCGTCGGCGAGCCTGGCCCGGCAATCCCCGAAGCCTACATCTTCACCGTCACCTCGGCCACCGGTGCCTACAGCGGCATTTCCGGCCGCGGCGAGCTGACGCTCGGCCTCGGCACGTCGGCCTCGGGCTCCGACACCATCACCTTCTCGACCCTGCCCCGCGTTCAGCCCCTCTGACCGGGCCTCCACCGGCCACACCCAATGTCCTCGCGGAGCCCCCGGGACCAGCCAAGGCTGTCCGGGGGTCCTACTCGGTCAAGGAGGTGGCGCGAGCCGATGCCAAGGCCCCCAAGTCCAAGCCGGTCGGGCGACTCGCGACCAAAAGCCCATCGATCTCCCTCTGGACCTCGGCGAATCCGGACCGGGCAAGCCGTGGAGGACCTGGGTTCCCGTGGGGACGACGACCACCTCGAAAATCAGGTGACCCGGCGGGTTCAGTCGCGGAAGATCGAAGGGCGAGGGGTGGACTTGATGCTCGACTTGAGGGCCAGAGCGGCGAGCGCGACCACCGCGACGGCGGTCCAAATCGTGGCGGCGGAGGCGGTGGCGGCCCCGACCACCAGGAGGGTCGCGCCGAACACGGCTCCGCAGGCCCCGAAGATGAACCGGCGACCGAGCGGCGGAGATTGAGCGGATGGTGCCGGGTCGAGAGGAGGATGGAGGGGTTCGAGAGGAGATGAGGGACGTTCCGGGTGTCTCAAAGCTCCCATCGGATCATCCCCCGGAAACGCGCGGTCAAGGGTCGTACTTGAGGAGGAACGTCACGCTCAACACCGTCGCCAGGCCGAGGAAGAACGAGAGGAAGGCGAGCAACCGGCTCCGGGAACCCTCGGCGGTGCCATCTTGGTCGAGCTTCCGGTGGAGCAGAACGACGATATATCCCAGGAAAATCGTAGCCAACGCCATTCCTAGTGTCAAACCGAGGCTCGCCACCAGGGCCACCGGGATCTGGTCCTGGGGCGAAAACACGATCCGACGCACCCTGTCGAGAGCATAACTCGTCTCGGCAGTCAATGAGGACAGGATCATCGGGATTCCCTGGTAGAAGTCCGAGGTCCGCCATCTCGGCGGGTTCCGAAGCCCCCGCTTCAGCATCGGCCCGACCGCGAGGTAGACCACCAGGGGCGTCACCAGGTACAACAGGTGGAACCGGGCGATTAGGAGGGGTCCGAGAAGCTTCGCCAAGCAGTCCATTGGTCGTTCCCAAGTTCATCAAGTGCGCCAAGCACCCCGGCCCGCGTCGCCCGATTCGCTTTTCAAGGTGACATTGGTTCACTATCAACTTACCATGCCCGGTTTTTGGTTTGTGAACAAATTTGAGGGTTCGGCAATAAAACGTTGGATTTTGTTCGAGGCAGATCAGCGAGGCTTGCGAGGATGATTCGAGCGGAACCTTGGCCGTTTGTGCGCTCGGAGTTCTATCGAGGCGAGGTCGACTCGACCAACGACTGGAGCAAGCGGCTGATCGTCGGAGGGGGCCTGGCAGAGACCCCGGCGCTGGTCTGGGCGGGGCGGCAAACCCGAGGGCGGGGGCAAGGGGCGAACTCGTGGTGGTCCGACGGGGGGAGTTTGACCGCCACGGTCGTGGTCGACCCCGAGGACCTGGGCCTGGCGATCGCGTTCCGCCCCCGAGTGGCGCTCGGGGTGGCCTCGGTCGTCGTGGCGGCGGTCGAGGAGGTGGCGCCGGGGTGCGGGGCGGGGATTCGATGGCCCAACGACATCGAGGTCGACGGGCGAAAGCTCGGCGGAATCCTGGTCGAAGGGGTGATGAGCCCAAAAGGGCCACGCCTGGTGATCGGCGTCGGGGTCAACGCGGCGACCCGGCTCGACCTGGCCCCCGCCGAGGTCCGCGACATGGCCATTACCCTGGCCGAAGCTGGGGCGACTCTCGACCTGCGCAAAGCGATCTTGAGGGCGATCCTCGGTCGGCTCGAAGCCATGTTCCGAGGCTTGACGGAGGGCGACCCCAGCCTCGTCGCCACCTGGAACCGGCTCGACACCTTGCTCGGCCGAACGATCACCGTCCAGGCGGGCGACGAGCGATTCCTCGCCGTCGCCGAAGGGGTGGAGCCGAGCGGGGGCTTGCGGATTCGACGCGAGGGCCGGCCCCTAGTCCTCTTCGCCGGGCGAATCCTCCGCGAAGAAATCACGGAATCCGTTCAATAACAGGAATAATCTCGCCGCGATTCCGCGATGGTATTGGGAGTATTTGGAGTGTTCGGCCGATCGAGGGTATCCCGGCTTATTGGCTTCGTTCCGCCAGGAGCCAAAACGAAGCCACTTGCCAAAATGGCAGTTGGCTTCGTTCCACGCCGAGGCGATCCAGGAAGGTTCAACCCTCTGTCTGAACGACCCCCGAGAATCCTCCAGAGGCCCAGGGCAAATTGCAAGTCGTTTCTGTAACTGGGTTTCCCTTTTGCAAATTGCGTAGAAGTTACGCAATTGGATGTCTGGTAGGGTGCGTGAAACGCACCGGCTCTCGACTTCAGGAATCGGTGCGTTTCACGCACCCTACGAAATCGGCCCCGCCTCAGCCAATCGCGTAACTCCTACCGCGATTTGTTATGGGTTCCTCCGGTCGGGTCGACACCGCCAAATTGGGTTTGTTTTGGATCGGAGGCCGTTGAGCCGTTAAATGAGCGAAGCCAACCGCCGCGAGGGAGATTGGCTTCGTTTCGCATCCAAGGTTTTCGATGGCTGACCCGCCCGGGAGATCAGCGAGACGCGACGAGTTGTTCCTTGGCCTTGGGCGTCCCCGAGGCCGAGCGGTCCCAGTCGATCAGGATCGGGCTGGCGATATAAATCGTGCTGTAGGTCCCGCTCAGGAACCCGACCACGAGCGAGAAGGCGAATCCGTGCAACCCCTCACCGCCTAAGACGTAGAGGACGACGACGACCAGCCAGGCGGTCAACGAGGTCAAGATGGTCCGGCTCAAGGTCTGGTTCAGGGCGTCGTTGATCATCTGGCCGGTGAGGTGCGGCGTCTTGCCCTTGATCTCTCGGATTCGGTCGAAGATCACGATCGTGTCGTTGACCGAAAAGCCGATCAAGGTCAGGAACGCCGCGATCATCGGCAAGTCGATCTTGAACGGTTCGAGCAAGAGAGCCTCGCTGATCCCGGGAATCCTCGACAGCCAATAGGTCACGGCCACCGCCCCGAGGGTGATCAAGACGTCGTGGATCACCGCGACGATCGCCGCCAGGCCGTAAACCAGCGACTTGAACCGGAGCCAGAGGTAAACCGCGATGATCAGCCAACTTGCGACCGTGGCGACGATGGCCAAGGTTTGGGTTTCCCCCGCCACGGTGCTCCCGAAGGTTTCCGAACGCTCGAACAGCAGGTTCCGGTCGTTCTGGAGCGACGTGGCCAGGTTGCCAAGCTGGACCTGGGCCGCCTCGGGTTCGAGGTTGGTCCGGAGCATGAGTTCTTCGGAGTCGGCGACGGCGGTGCTCCCGGCGATCGCCTTGGGGTTGACGACCTCGAAGCGCGACTCGGGGTTGTTCACCCCGGCGGCGGCCAGGACGTTGCGGAACGACGCGGCGATCTGCTGGCTCGACTGCGGGAGGTTGAAGTGGAGCGGGTATTGCCGGCCCCCGGCGAACCGATCCACGGCGGCCTCGGCGGGCTTTTCGGGGGTTTCGGCGGGAGCGGCGACGATCGGGGCCGGCTCCTTGGTGGTCAGGGCGACGCGCTGGAGGGCGGTCCCGAACGAGTCGAGGACGGCTTGCTTGACGGTCTCGATCTTCTGCTCGGTGGTCCGGATGTTGTAGCGAGACCCCGACTTGGCCCCGCCGACGGTCAGGCTTTCCACCGTCACGTCGGGCAGCTTGCTCGACTTCTCGCGGACGAACTGGGTCCGGGCCGAGTCCGACTTGTCCTTGATGTTCGAGTCGGTCTCGTTCAATCGAATGGTCACCAGGGTCCCACCGGTGAAGTCGATGTTGAACATCCCCCGCCCTCGAGCGGCGACCGCCCCCAGGCCGATGGCGATCACGATCACCGAGGCCACCATGCACGCCTTCCGGGGGCCGATGAAGTCGATCTTCGACTTGTCCATCAGCTTGAGCATGGTGACCCGCTTGAGCCACCCCTGGTCGTACCAGAACTCGAAGATGATCCGCGACACATAAACGGCGGTGAACAGGTTCCAGACCATCCCGATGATCAAGGTCAGGGCGAACCCTTTGACCTCGTCGGTCCCGACGGTGTAGAGCACCAGGCCCGACAGGAAGATGGTGACGTGCGAGTCGAAGATCGTCACCCAGGCGCGGTCGAAGCCGTTGCGGATCTGCTGGGCCATCCCCGCCCCTCGCTCGGCCTCCTCGCGCATCCGCTCGAAGATCAGGACGTTGACGTCGACCGCCATCCCGATCGTCAGGGCCAGGCCCGCCAGGCCCGGCAGGGTGAAGCTCGCGTCTAGGAGCGCCATCGACGCGATCAGGAGGAGCAAGTTGAGCATCAGGGCCACGACCGCGACGATCCCGGCGAAGCGGTAGTAGACGATCATGAACACCGGGACGACGATCATCGAGACGATGATCGCCCGGATTCCCTTGGCGATCGTGTCTTCGCCCAAGGTCGATCCGACGTTTTCTTCCTGGAGAGGCTCGGGGTTCAGGCTCGCGGGCAAGCTCCCGGAGCGGAGGACGGTGATCAGGAAGTCGAGTTCCTTCTTCGAGAACCCGTCCTGGCCCCCTTCGATGATCCCCGAGTCGTTGATGACCGAGTTGATCGAAGGCGCCGACTGGATCACGCCGTCGAGGAGGATCGCGAGCTGATACTTGAAGCTCCCGCCTTCTTCGGGGAGGTGTTCGCCGGTCAGGGTGCCGAACTTCCGCCCCCCTTGGCGGTTGAAGGTGAAGCCGACGGCGGGCTGATAATGGTCGTCCTGCTGGGTCTCGGCCTTGGCCAGCAGCTTGCCCGTCACGTTCTGGCGGTCAATCTTGTAGAGGATATAGCGGATCGTGTGCCCGGGGCCGACCTTCTCCTCGCGGACGATCGGTGCCGAGGGGAGGTCGGGGTTGCCCGCCTCGATCCGGCTCGGGTTGTATTCGATCCGGTAGGAACTCACGCTCGACAGGTTGTGCGGCTTGTCGAGCGTGAAGCTGTTGATGGTGTTGCTGTCGATCGTGAACGGCAGGTTGGGCAACTCGGTCCCCTTCGAGTCCTTCCCGGTCAGGACCACCGTCCGGCCCGCCTGCGAGTTGACGGCCCATCGCCGACTCGGGTCGCCCAGCGTCTTGCCGCCGGCCTCGACCGTCGGGTTCGACCCGGCGATCGTCTCGCCCAGCTTGGCCCATTGGTAACCCTTGGGGTACTTATTCAGGCCGTTCGGGGCCAAGGCCCGGTCGGCGACCCCGCTGTCGTGCTTGTGGTTGGCCAGGATTCGGAACTCGAGCGAGCCGACGTTGGTCAGCTTCCGCTTGATGTCGTCGACCTCGTCGGACGACTTCTTGGGCAGGACGATCTCGATCCGGTCGTTGCCGACCTTGCGGATGGCGATGTCCTCGACCCCTTGCGGGTTGATCCGCCGCTTCAGCGCGGTGATCAACTCGTCGAGGTTGACGTTGCCCGACGCCGTGCTGTCCTTCTTGACCTCGTAGACCAGGATCGTCCCGCCCGACAGGTCGATCCCCGTCTTGAGCTTTTCCTTCGGGGGCCAGATCGCCAAGATCCCGATCAAGGTCGAAAACAGGATCAGCGCGAGTCTACCGAGATACTTGTTCATGGTCGTCCCTTGCCGCCCGGCGGTCGCAATCCTTGGATGAGGCTGAGGCTATGGTCCCCCTCGAAGCCGAGAGGAAGCCGAGTCATGCTGGTTCTGATGTGTGGTGATCCATCGAAGGCCCGACGCATCGCTTCGGAGGAGCGGCTTGACCTCCACGGGACGCCGATGGCCCGATGTCTCGCCGACCGCCCCCAAACCAATCCGACCTATCGCGGTCGGGTTGGTTGATGTTGGGGCCAGGAAGTCGGCGGTTGCGGTTCATTTCTTCTCGACCGGTTCGGTCATGACTCGGACGATCCCCGACCGGGCGAACGCGACCTTGACCTTGCCGTCATCGTCGATTTTGAGGACCACGCGATCGGCGTCGGGGTCGATCGAGACGACGGTCCCGTACATCCCCGCCGCCGTCAGGACCTTGTCGTTCCGCTTGAGTTGGCCGATCATCTCGCGCCGCTTCCGGTCCTGCTGCTGCTGCGGCCGGATCAGCAGGAAGTAGAAGATCGGGATCACGGCCAGGAACGGGACCATTTGCATGAATTGGCCCGACGCCGAGGGTGCGGCCTCGGCGGGGGCGGCGGCCTGAGCCAGCAAGAACGGGAAGGCGGCGAGCGAGCCAAACATGGGATCAATCCGAGTTCGTTCGAGGAGGGCCGAAGATTGGGCGGACCCGGTGGCGCCTCGGGCGACGTCGACCGACCAGCCCGGCGCGATTCCTTGCACTCTACCCGTTACGGCCCCAACGCTTCAAGGACTTCGGCCCGCATCGCCGCGAATCGCCCTCGTTGGATTGCCAACCTGGCCCGCTCGGTCAGGCGCTGGAGGTAGGTCAGGTTGTGGATCGACGCCAGGATCGGCCCGAGCATCTCCCCCGCGACGAACAGGTGCCGGAGATAAGCCCGGCTGAACCGGACGCAGGCCAGGCAAGGGCATCCGACCTCGATCGGCCCCGAGTCGCCCCGGTGCCCCGCGTTCCGGAGCTTGACGTTCCCCCCGTCGGTCAGGCAGGTCGCATTCCGACCATTTCGCGTCGGCAACGTGCAGTCGAACATGTCGACCCCGGTGGCGATCGCGTCCAGGATATCTTGCGGCCTCCCCACCCCCATGAGGTACCGGGGTCGATCCGTCGGCAAGAGGTGGGTCGTCACTTCCAGGGCCTTGCGGACCTCCTCGCGGGCCTCGCCGACGCTCACCCCGCCCACGGCATAGCCATCAAAGTCAAGCTCGATCAAAGCCTCGACGCACCGACCCCGGAGGTCTTCGTGCGCCCCCCCCTGGACGATCCCGAACAAGGCCTGGTCGCCCCGGGCATGGGCGGCCTTGCACCGGGCGGCCCATCGGATCGTCCGTTCCACGGCCGCCCAGATCACATGCCTCTCCGCCGGGAGCGCCGGGCAGACATCCAGGCACATGGCGACATCCGCCCCGAGGTTTTCCTGGATCGTCATCGCCCGCTCGGGGGTCAACTCCAGCAACTCGCCGCTGAGGTGCGACCGGAACGAAGCCCCCGCCTCGGTGATCTTCGACCGGCTCGCCAGGCTGAAAACCTGGAAACCGCCCGAGTCGGTCAAGATCGGCCCCGGCCAATCCATGAACCGATGCAAACCCCCCATCGCCGCCACCTCGGCCTCGCCGGGGCGCAGCGCCAGGTGATAAGTGTTCGCCAGGATCATCCGGCTCCCGGTTTCGCGAAGCTGATCCGGCATCACCCCCTTGACCGTCGCCTGAGTCCCCACCGGCATGAAAACCGGCGTTTCCACGCTCCCGTGAGGAGTATGCAATACCCCCGTCCGGGCCAGCGTCGCGCCATCCTGACTCGTCGTTTCAAACCAGACCGGGCGTGGCAAGGCTGCTTCCTCTGCGGCGAGACGATCTCAAGGATTAGCGGGCTTAGGCTTGATGGGGCTGAGCGTTTGATCGAGCCGATCGGCGATCCTCGTCGTGACCTGTTCGAGTTTATCCAGCCGATCAACAACCTTCGCCGTGACCTGTTCGAGTTTATCCAGCCGATCAACAACCTTCGCCGTGACCTGTTCGAGTTTATCCAGCCGATCAACAACCTTCGCCGTGGTTTGTTCCAGGGCTCCGACTCGCTGATTGAGGGCGGAAGCGTGCCACGTCAGCCAGACACCGCTGCCGACCAAACTGACGAGGACGGCCGCCATGAATGTGCCGACCCAGCGGATCAAGCTCAACTGAGTTTCGTTGCGTCCCCGGAATCCAGCGAACTCTTCGCGAAACTGCGTAAAATCACGACTCGACTCGCGGAAGTCGGTCGCAAGGCTTTCGGTGGTCGGTCCAGGCATGGCAAAGTCCAGATAAATGGTTAAGGGCGATGTCTTTCCCAAAGACAACGGGCCTCTTCGATTGTACGGCAACGGCCCCCCATGTGGATCATCGCGTGGCAATTGGGGCAGACCGGACGCAGGTCATCGACGGGATTGACTACATACATACCTCTGATCTCGGATAGCGGACGAACATGGTGAACGTGAATATACCCCTCCGCATCCGGCCCATATGACGACTCGAAACTGAACCCGCAAATGCAGCAATTCGTACCGTGGGCCGCGATGCACAGCCGTCGAGCGTTTAGATTACGCTCATAGGCGTTGACGGTCACGCGGCAAACCGATCCCTCGACGATTGGGCTAGCGGCAGCCACTTCCTCGGGTGCGGCGAACTCGACCGGGCCAACCCAGCCAAGCTCTTCCAAGGCGGCGGCGACTTGGGGCAACATCTGCCAGACAAACCCGCTGGAGGTAGTCCAACCACGCGACCATAATGACCACCAGCCGTGAGTACTGTCGGGGGGGAGTTCCGGCTTGATCCCAAGGTGATCGCAGACCGCGTGCCCCATTTTGCCATAGCGAACATTCACAACTCCGTAGCCACCGGCAACTCCAGCCCAAGTCGCAAGCTGCGTCGCGGTCGCCGTCCGATCGGGAGCTTGATAATGCAACTGGAATAGCAAGCGGTGTTCGTCCGAGATGCAATGGTCAAGGTGGGTGAGAGCGGCGACATAGTCTGCGACGGGAGGCGTGTTTTGCATCTCAAACACCTGATGCGACTTCGCGCGGGTCTTTCGAGATTGTTGGTTCATAGAGGTTACCAGGTTTGTATCGTGGCAAGAAAGGGGACCGAGCCGGTGACAAGCACCGTCGGTCCCTCATGTTTGAACTTCAAGTCGTCGGCAATAAATCGATCACTCGTTCTTGAGCTTCAAGCTCAACTCCCGCAACTTCTCGCGGACCTCGTTGAGCGAGGTGACGCCGAAGTTCTTGCATTCGAGCAACTCGTCGCCGGTGTGGCTGAGGAGTTCGCCCATCGTGTTGATCCCGAGCTTGGTCATGCACTTGCGGGCGCGGACCGAGAGGTTCAGGTCGCCGATCGGCTTGGCAAGCATGGCCCGGTCTTCGGCCGACATCGACTCGGGTTCTTCGTGGGTCGCGGCGGCGACCTGGCCTCCGCCTTCGAGGGCCATCCCGAGCCAGAGGTTCTTCGACGTCATCATCTCCTTGATCTCGGAGAGCGACGTTTCGCCGAAGTTCTTCGAGGCCAGGAGCGCGGCCTCGGTGGTCCGGCACAAGTCGCCCAAGGTCCGAATGTTCATCTTTCGGAGGCAGTTCCGGCTCCGGACCGACAACTCGAAGTCGGTGACGGGGATCTCCATCAACTGCCGCTTGACGGCGATGTCCTTCTCGACGGTCTCGTCGTAGAACATATCCCGGCTGGCGCGGCAGTCCTTGAAGAACAAGGCGGCGCGGGGGTGGGTCCGGTCGTGGGCGAGGACCTGGCGGTAGCAGTTCTCGGCCTCTCGGAAGTTCATCCGGTCTTCGTAGAGGACGCCGAGGTTGATGAGCGCCGCGAGCGGCACCGGGGGCCGCTTGACGCAGTCCTTGTAGTAGTCGAGCGCCACGTCGTCGTTGCCGTGGAGGTCGTTGATGTAGGCCAGCTCGAACAGGGCGTTGGTGTGGTGGCGGTCGATTTCGATCGCCCGCTCAAGCTCCACCGACGCGGCGACCAGCTCCCCTTCGGCGGCGAGCAGGCTCCCCTTCTGGTAATGATACTCCGCCGACGCCCCGGAGAGCTTTTCGAGGCTGTCGAGCATCTCGCGGGCTTGGGTGTCGTGCCCGGCCCGTCTCAGTGCCCCGGCGTGGTGGAGGTCGGCCATCCTGGGGTCGTACCCGGCGGTCGACGCGGCCTCGAACGCCTTGGCCGCTTCTTCCCAGCGCTGGAGGTATTCGAGCGCCAAGCCCCGGAAAAACTGTGCCATCCCGCTTTCGAGCACCTTGCCCAAGTAGCCCAGCCCGGTCGGATACCGACCCAGGAGGACGTCTCCCACCCCGAGGCGGAGGTTGACGTCGGGCGTCATCTTCTCGCGGTTGCGGTCCTTCAAGGCGCTCACCGCGTCGCGCAGGGTGGCGTAGCGCGACGGGTCTCGCCCGAGGACTTCGCGGAGGTCGGCCACCGCCGAGGCGTCGAACGGATCGCGATCCAGCAGCGCCCGAACGTCGGTCGTCATCAACTCGGCCATCCGTCCCATCCCTCTCGTCTACTGACCACAAACATGATCCCCGAAGCCAAACCAATCCCGGACCAGCCCAAGGGGAACGAAGCCGGGCCGAATCGGTCGACCCGGTCGATTAGCAACGGAGTGAACCCGCCGATTGTACCCGAATCGGGCGATTTCGCAAGACTTCGGCTTGACATCGGCCCTTGGGCAATCCGAATCCGGCCCAAGCCAGGAGCGGACCCTTGCCTCAGGCCGTCCGTCCCGATAAACTTGGACTCCCGAGGCGCTCGTAGCTCAATTGGATAGAGTCGCGGACTTCGAATCCGAAGGTTGTAGGTTCGACTCCTACCGGGCGCATTTGGTTCGATCGAAGAAACTTTGACCATGCCGCTTCGGTATGCCTTTCTGAATTTCGACCGAGGTGACGGTCATGATGACGCCTCTGACGGTCCAAGGCTATGTCAAAGCAGAACCGTTTCGACCGTTTTGTCTCCGGATGGCGAGCGGTCGAACTTTCGAGATCCGTCATCCCGAGATGATCAAAGTTCTCAAAAGTTACGCCCTGGTTTTCAAAAACACAGGCGACAATTTCGAGCTTTCCGACGAATGGGAAAGCGTTTCACTCATGCTGGCCGAATCGATCTCGCACTTGGAAACTTCCGTCCGTTGATCTCGAATCAACCATTAAACCGTCTGTGGAACGCTGCCTGATGATGACTTATCGAAAACTCGGCGAATATGTGGCCGCCGAACCATTTCGCCCTTTCCGGATCAAGATGGCGAGCGGGCAATCATTCGACATCCGACACCCGGAAATGATCCTGGTCGGGCGTACTTCGGCCAGAGTTTATGCCGCGACCGGCACCGAGCAAAATGAGAAGTGGCATGATGCGTCGATGCTGTTGATGGAGACGGTCGAGCCATTGGATGCCCCCGTCCAGCAGGCGAACAACTAGCGACATGACAAGCGATATGACCGATCGACCCGAACTCAAAGGTACCTTCTCCTTCGTCAGCCTCGGCTGCCCGAAAAACCTGGTCGACTCCGAGCGGATGCTTGGCCTCCTGGCCCAGGACGGCTACGCCTTGGTTCCCGACTCGCGGGCGGCGGACTTGGTCATCATCAACACTTGCGGGTTCATCGACGCGGCCCGGCAAGAGTCGCTGGGCGTGATCCGCGAGATGTTGGACCGGAAGCGGGCCGGTCAATTCAAGGGTGTGATCGTCGCCGGTTGCCTGGCCGAACGCCAGCGCGAGATGTTGTTGGAACAGGTGCCCGAGGTCGACCAGGTCGTCGGCGTCTTCGGACGCGAAGAGATCGCCAAGGTCGCCGACCGGATCATGGGCGACCTCCACGAGCAACGCACGATCTTCCGCCCCGCCCCGGTCCAGGCCCAGGACGACCGAGCCCGGCTGAGGATCACGCCCAAGCACCTGGCCTATCTCAAGGTGTCCGAAGGGTGCGACCGGCTTTGCACCTTCTGCGCGATCCCTTACATGCGCGGCAAGCATGTCACCAAGCCGATCGGGCGCGTGGTCGAAGAGGCCCGCGAGCTTGCCGCCGACGGGGTCCGGGAACTCAACCTGGTCGCGCAGGACATGACCTATTACGGGGTCGACCTTTATGGCCGCCCCCGGCTGGGCGAACTGATCCGCGAGTTGAACCAGGTCGAAGGGATCGACTGGATCAGGGTCCTCTACAACTACCCGAACCACTTCACCGACGACCTCTACGACGCCCTGAGCACCAGCTCGAAGGTCTTGCCCTACCTCGACATGCCGCTCCAGCACATCAACGACCGGATGCTCAAGGTCATGAACCGGCGGCATACCCGGAAGGAGACCGAGGCGATCATCAGTCGGCTCCGATCGACGATCCCGAATCTCGTCCTGCGGACCACGTTCATCGTCGGCTTCCCGGGCGAGACCGAGGCCGAGTTCAACGATCTGCTCGACTATGTGCAGACCTCGCGGTTCGAACGCCTGGGCGTGTTCCCCTACTCGCTCGAACCCGACACACCTGCCGCCCGATTGGCGAACCACCTGGATGAAGCCAACAAGCTCGACCGCCGCGACCGGGTGATGCAGGCCCAGCAAAGTATCGCCTTCGACTTCAACCGATCGCTGGTCGGGCGAAACCTGGATGTCCTGATCGACGGCCCGGCGCCCGACTCGCCGGGGGATTTGTGGGTCGGTCGGACCTACGCCGACGCCCCCGACGTCGACGCCCTGGTTTATGTCTCGGGGTCGTCCCTCGAAGCGGGCGACCTCGTCGAGTGCTCGATCCTCGCCGCCGATGGGTATGATCTGGTGGCAAGGCCGACCGCGTCCGCCTCGCCCCGACGGCGGCGGTCGCGGCCCAAGCCCCGGAAGAAGCCCGGGGTCCCTACGCCGTTGACGATCTTGAACTGATCCACGACCCACCGGCCTTTCGGAAAGGGCGTCGACGGATGGCAACCACCCTGATCGAGCCTGCCGAGGCGAACCCGCCGACCCGAGTCGTCGAGCCGTTTTGGAACGTCCCCAACGCGATCACCTTGAGCCGCCTTGGCCTGGCGGTGTTCGTGTTCGTGGCGGTGTCTTACGGTTATTTCTTGCCGGCGCTGGTGATCTTCGTCGCCGCCGCGTTGACCGACGCGCTCGACGGCTACGTCGCCCGCAGGCTCAACCAGGCCACCGCGATCGGCCGCCAGCTCGACCCCCTGGTCGACAAGGTCATCGTCTGCGGGTCTTATATCTACCTCCTGACGGTCCCGACGGTGGAAACCGGCGTGTACCCTTGGATGGTGACGACGATCGTCATCCGAGAGTTGCTGATCCAGGGGTTGCGGAGCCACCTCGAAGGCGGCGGGCAGGCGTTCGGGGCCAAGACGGCGGGCAAGCTCAAGACGCTGTTCCAGTGCATCTCGGTGTCGGCCATCCTGGTGGTCTTGTGGCTCCGGCCCGGGGGTAGCCTCCTGCCTTGGGTGCGTGACCTGACCACCTGGTCGGCCGTCGGTTTGACGATCTACAGCGGCCTGGGTTACTTCGCGCTTGCGATCCGCCAACTTCGAGGGGCTTCGGCCACCCCTCCTCCTCGATGAACCCCACCGTTTCACCATGATCGACTGGATTGAGTCGCTGGTCCTGGGCGTCGTCCAAGGTTTGACCGAGTTCCTGCCGATCTCGAGCGACGGCCACCTGGCGATGACCCAGCATGCCTTCGAGGCGGCCACCGGGCGGACCTCGTCGTCGGCCTCGAAGATCTTCTTCGACGTCATGCTCCACGTCGGGACGACCTTGGCCATCCTGCTCCACTACCGCAAGCAAGGCGTCGCCGGGACGAAGGGCCTGCTCGGCTCGACCGAAGTCGCCGAGCCGTTTCGCCGCTCCGCCGTGATCCGGACGGGCCTCCTCGCCGTCGTGGCGACGCTCCCGCTGATCCCCGACAAGCTGTTCTTCCTGGATTACATCGAAAAGACCTTCGACAGCCTGTCCTGGATCGGCGGCGGGTTCCTGGTCACGGCGGTGACGCTGTTCCTGGCCCACCGGCTCAAGGGCGGCGACAAAGGGCCGGGGGAAACGACCATCCTCGACGCCCTGCTCGTCGGGGTGGCTCAGATGTTCGCCCCCCTGCCCGGGGTGAGCCGGAGCGGCCTGACGATCTCCGCCGCCCTGGCCCTGGGGTTCTCGAAGACCTGGGCGGTCGGCTTCAGCCTGATCATGGCGGTGCTCGCCGTCAGCGGGGCGGTGGTCTTCGAGGTCCGCAAGGCGTTCAAGGCGTATCAGGTCGACCCAAGTATGCTCGCCGGCGACAAGGTCGCGCAGATCGTCGCGGCGGCGACCGTCTCGGGCGTGGTCGGCTACCTGGCGATCGTCTGGCTGGTCCGGCTTGTCCGTTCGGGGCGGTTTTGGTATTTTTCTGTATACCTGGTCTTGCTCGGGCTGGGGTTGATCGTGGTGGATCAGTCACGGAGGAAGTCGACCGATGCCCGGCCTTCGCCTGCTGCTGACCGGACCCCCTCGCGCACCGCTCCGGGATCGGGCGATCGACCGGGCTTTGGGGTGGGAAGCCTCGACCGAAAACCCGTCCCCCTCGCTCTGGATCGCCCCTTCGAGCTTGGCCCGCGACCAGATCGTCCGAGCCTTGGCGATCCAACCCCAGCCCAGGTCGCCCCGGACCCCTCGGGTCTGGTGCTGGGATCAGGTCTGGTCGAGCATCGCGTCGGCCTCGACTGATTCTCCCCCGGCGCGGTTGTCGCCCGCCGGGGTCCGCGCGACGCTCCTCGAAGCGATCCAGCGGGCCAGGGAGACGGACGTCCTCGGCCCCCTCGGTGTGGCGGTCGACCAGCCCGGCTTCCAGGCCCGGACCCTGGCCCAATTCGCCTCGTGGATCAGGAACGAGCGCCGCCCCGAAGGGCCTCTGCCCGGCAAAAGCCCGAGCGAGGCGGCGCAGTGGGCTTTGTTTCGCCTCTTCGCCGAGACCCTCGACGACATCGACGCCAGGACCCCCGAAGGCTGGGCCGTCTGGGCGTCTCGCCGCCTGGTCGAGCAGCCGCCGACCGGCTGGCGCGACCTGGGCCGGACCTTGATCGCCGTGGTCGAACCCGTCGCCCCGACCCCGGCGATACGCCGGGCGATGGATTACTTCCATGCCTGGGCCGGGGCGGTAGTTATCACTCTGCCCTATGACCCCGAACCCGCGCTCGCCGAGGTCTACGCCGCCGTCGATCCGACCCGACGCTTCTTCCTGGACAAAGCCTTCTCCGAGCAGACCTTCGACAACCGACCCAACCCTTCGGGCCTGACCCAAATCGACCGCGAGTTGTTCCGGGCCGACGCCCACCTCGGCCCCAGGCTCTCGGGGGTCGGCTTGCAGGTCCTCGGCGGCCCTCGGGGCGAGGGGCAGGCGCTTTTAGTCGCTCGCCGCGTCCTCGAAGCGATCGAAGCCGGGACCAGCCCCGACGACGTCCTGGTCCTCGTCCCCCGCGAAGACGACGACGTCGCCTTGATCCGCTCGACCCTGGCAAGCTGGGGGATACCGGTCGCCCCGGGTCCGATCCGACGGTTGGCGACGACCCCCGCCGTGTCGGCGCTTCGCTTGCTGATCCGTCTCCCCGTCGATGGTTGGGAGGTCGCCGGGCTGTCGAGGCTGCTCCGCAACGGCGCCTTGGACTGGGCGAAGCTCGACCTCGTCGACCCGTTCCGGCGCTTCGAGGTCGCCGCCGCCGTCTGCTCGACCCGGGTCTACCGCAACCGCGACAAGCTCCTCAAGGCCCTGGACCGGATCATCGACGAGGCGAAACCCGGGACAAATCAAGGCCAGATCCAGAAGGTCGCCCGGGACGCGATCGGACGGATCTCCAAGGCGGTCGACCCGGTTGTTCGCTCAAGCCCTTGGCGAACCCACCTGGATCAGCTCAACAAGTTGGCCGATCGGTTCGGCCTGGATGGGGCCGAACTCGCGCCGCTTTGGGACGCGATCGAGGACCATGCCTGGGTCCTGGAACAGGTTGGCCCCGCCATCGCCGCCCAGCCGATCCGCTGGTCGGAGTTCGTCGACCGGGTCGAGCGGATCATCGCCGAGGCCGAACCGCTCCCCAACGACGCAGCCGACGAGAGGGGAGCCGTCCGGGTCGAGGTGGTCGGCGCGGTCGACGCGGCCCGGGGGTCGGTCGTTGTCGTCGCCAACCTCGCCGAGAAGACCTTCCCCGCGCCCGACTCGGTCCCGCTCGACCCGGCCCGATCGGTTGAGCCTGACCCTGACGCCGATACCCAAGCCGACGACCCATCGATCACCCCTCACACGAACTTGAGTTACGCCCGCGAGATGCTTCGGTTCCTCCGAGCGGTCGGCTCCGCCGACGACGCGCTCACCTTGGCTTATCCGACCACCGACGTCAACGGCGAAGGGTTGCTCCCGGCTGGATTTCTGGACGAGATCCTCCGCCGCCTCGACCCGACCGCCCCCGTCGAGACCCATACCCGGTTCGACCCGGTGCTTCGCGGTCACGAGGGGCTGGCGAGGTCGAAGGGAGATGCCCGGGTCCTGGCTGTGGCGCAGGCGTGTGAGGGAAATTATGTGATGCTCCGCGAGATCGCCGGGCACCCCGACCATGCCGAGGCCCTCCGAGGCGTCGCCGAAGCGTTCCGGGTCGGCCACCTCCGCCGCGAGCGGTTCGACTATGGCGCCCACGACGGTTGGATGATGGACGTGGAGGCCGTCGCCAAGGTCGCCGAATCGTTCGGCCCCAAGCATCCGTTCAGCCCGAGCCAGCTTGAATCCTACGCGCTCTGCCCGTTCCAGTTCTTCCAAAGATACGTCCTCGGCCTGAAGCCGCCGAATGCCCTGGAAGAACTCGCCGAGGACTATGCCGGTCGCGGCAAGGACGTGCATGATGTCCTCGAAACGGTCCACAAGAGCATGATCGCCGAGGGGGCGACCGACCTGGCAACCCGACTGCCAATCCTGATCGAGACCAGGATGGGGGCTGAACTGTCCCGATTCGATCACGACGTCCCCCTCGGCGAGGCCGACGTCGCCGAGGTCCTCCGCGAAATCGACACCCGTCGAACCGAAAAAGCCTTGAATCGCTACCTCGCCCAGTTCCGGGCCTACGACGCCAAGGTGGGCGCGGGTGCGATCCCGCACCAGTTCGAGGTCAGATTCGGCCAGGAGGACAAGGAGGATTCGCTCGCCGTGCTCACCTTGGGCGAAGGCGATCAAGCCATCCAACTCCAAGGCGTGATCGACCGGATCGACCTGATCCCGGTCGACGGCGAGACCCGGTTCCGCGTCATCGACTACAAGACCGGGTCGAACCCCAGCCCCGCCGACGTCAAGTCCGGCCTGGCCTCGCAGTTGCCGCTGTATGCGATGGCGGTGGAGCGGTTGGTGCTGCCCTCGGGCGGGTCGGCCTTCCTCGACGCGGGGTATTGGAGCTTGCCCAAGGACGGTTTCCGGGGGGTCAAGCTCGACGCCTGGGACAGGTACCGCGACCGCCTGACCGGCTTCATCCTGGCGATGGTCGGCGAGCTGAGGCGCGGGGTTTTCCCGGTCTTCTCGCAAAAGAAGGATTGCGAGTCGAGGTGCGACTTCCACAAGACCTGCCGGGTCCGCGAGGTCCGATCGACCCGCAAAGCCTGGAACGACCGGCCGAGCCTGGAGGGCGACAATTGACCCTCTTCGACATCAATCCAAGCTCCAGGCTGACAGTCGAGCAGGCCGACGCCCTGGGCGTCACCGAGTCGAGCGTCGCCCTGAGCGCCGGGGCGGGCTGCGGCAAGACCACCGTCCTGACCGAGCGGTTCGTCCGGGCCTTGGAGGTGTCGACCCCGGTCTCGCCGGCCCGGATCGTGGCCCTGACGTTCACCAACAAGGCCGCCCGAGAGCTGCGCGACCGGATTCGCCGCGAGTGCCGCGCCCGGCTCGAATCGGGGAGCGACCCGACCTACTGGCGGGGGGTCGTCCGAGGGCTCGAAGCCGCCCGGATCGGCACGTTCCATTCGTTCTGCGGCGAGGTCTTGCGAAGTCACGCGATCGAGGCGGGGGTCGACCCCGGCTTCGTCGTCCTCGACGAGCCGGTCGCCGCCGCGCTCCGCGACGAGGCTTTAACTTCCGCCCTCCGAGAGGCCCTGGCCCACCGCGACCGCGACCTGATCGAGCTTGCCGTCGACTTCGGCCTGGGGGCCGTCCGCCAGGCCCTCGGGGCCTTGCTCACCAACCGATCCGGCGGCGACATCGAGCTTTGGGCCGAGAAAGAACCCCACGAACTGGTCAAGCACTGGCTCCAGCGCTGGACGAGCGAAGTTCGCCCCGCACTGCTTGATCGGGTTCGGCTCGCCTGCCAACCTTGCCTCGACCTGATCGCCTCCACCTCGTTCGACTCTCCCAAGGTCCAAGCCCGGATGGCCGAATTCGTCGAGGCCGTCGCCGGGCTTGAAGGGCCGGGCGACCCGGTCTTGCTCGTCGAAGCCGTCCGCAAGCCGAGCACGGTTGCCGGCCTGACCGCCAAGGGGATCTGGCCCGCGCTCGGCATCTACGAGGCGATCCGAGATGGGTTCAAGGTGGTCCGCGACGTCGTCGACAAGGTCCAACCGGCCCTCGTCTGGGACGAAGTGACCTCGGCCCTCGCCGCCGAGGACGGGATTCGGTTCGCCCGGCTGGCCACCCATACCCGAGCCACCTACGACCGGCTCAAGCGGTCTCGGAGCGGGGTCGACAACGACGACCTCCTCTTGCTGACCCGCGACCTCTTGTCCGGCGAATCTTCCACCAAGATCCGCCGCGACCTGGCCGAATCGGTCGACCTGATCCTCGTCGACGAGTTCCAGGACACCGACCCGATCCAGGGGGAAATCCTCGACCGGATGGCCGGGTCGGGGGAGCTTGCCGCCGACGGCCGGTTGTTCCTGGTCGGCGACTTCAAGCAGTCGATCTACCGATTCCGGGGGGCCGACCCCGCCCTGTTCGCCCGGTTCCGCGACGGGGTGTCCGAAGCGGGCCGACGCAACCTGACCGAGAATTTCCGGAGCCTCCCGGGAATCCTCGACTTCGTCAACGCCCTCTTCGCCGACACCTTCACCGAAGCCGGTTCGGCCCTGAAACCGGGCGGCGGTGCGTCGGATCGAGCCGGACTCCCCGCCGTCCTCTTCTCCTGGAGCGGCCCACCCGTGCCGACCTTCGGGGCGAAGCCGGGCAAGCCCGACGCCACGATTCGGCGGTCGGACGAGGCCCGACGCTTGAGCCGTTACCTCGCCGACCGGCTCAGGGACGGTTGGCCGATCCGCGACCCCAAAACCGGCATGATGAGACCGGCCCACGCCGGCGACGTGGCGATCTTGTTCCGGTCGCTGTCCGACTCGGGGGCCTATGAGCAAGCCTTGGTCGAGCAGGGGTTGGACTTCCATGTCGTCGGCGGTTCGGGGTTCTTCGCGCAGCAGGAAGTCCTGGACCTGATCAACGTCCTGTCGGCGGTGGAAGACCCGACGGACTCGGTCGCCCTCGCCGGCGCGCTCCGAAGCCCGTTCTTCTCGATCAGCGACGATGCGCTGTTCTGGGTCGCGGTCGAGTGCCCGGGGGCGCTCCATCAGGGGCTCGAAAAAGTCCTCCAGGCACGCTTGCCCGAGGCCGATCGCCCCCGAGTCGAGCGTGCCCGGAGGCTGCTCGCCGCCTGGCGGTCGGCCAAGGACGCGGTCCCGATCGCCACGCTGGTCGACCGGATCTTGGGCGATTCGGGCTACGAGGCCGCGCTCCTGGGCGAGTTCCTCGGCGACCGCAAGCGGGCCAACGCCCGGAAGCTCGTCCGGATGGCCCGCAGGCTCGACGACGCGGGCGGTTTCATCCTCGCCGACTTCGTCGAGCGGCTCCGGGTCGACCTCCGCGCCGCCACCAAGGAAACCCAGGCGGCCACCACCGACGACGGCGGCGAGATCGTCCGCCTGATGTCGGTCCACCAGTCGAAGGGCCTGGAGTTCCCGATCGTCGTCCTCCCCGACCTCGACCGCAAGCGCCCCGGCGAACTCCGCCGGGTCGCTTTCGACCCCGACCTCGGCCCCCTCGTCAACCCGGTCCCCGACGCCGACGACGGCGACGAATCCGGCGACTCCGACCCCGGCGGGAGCCTCGGATGGTCGGTCTACCGTCACCTCGAAAAGACCGCCGACGACGCCGAAGCCCTCCGACTCCTCTACGTCGCCACCACCCGGGCTCGCGATTTCCTGATCCTGTCCGCCGCGACCGATCCGACGAAACCGCCCACATCGCCCGCCTTGACTCTAATCGACCGCCGGTTCGACCGCGCGACCGGCCAGAACCGCGCCCCTTTGCCCGAAGGCTGGACGTTGCCTCGCGTCGAGGTCATCCCACCCGAGGCGGCCCCGGCGGTCGAGTCGAGAGGTCCCCTCGGTCGACGGAAGATCCCACTCCTCGAAGTCGCCGACGTGATCCGGTCAACTCGGCTCCAACCGACCCTCGACACCAATCGCCAGATCTCGCGGACCCTGCCGCGTTATGTCTGCCTCGACCCGACCGAAGGGTTGTCGACGACCGACATTCGCCTCGATCGGCTCTGCCGGACGATCCTGAATGACCCGCTCGCATTCGATCCCGAGGCGACCGCCGCGATCGCCCGACGTTCGGCCGTGCTGCAAAACCCGGTGGCCGGACCGCGACTCGTCCAAACCGCGATCGCCCGGGTTCATGCATGGCTCGACCGGTTCCCCGAAGCGTTGCTCGGCGACGGTGCGCAAAGGTGCGGGCGCCGGGATTGGTCGATCGCCTGGCCCAAGGAGCAGCCCACCTCGGTCTTCTCCGGCTGGGGCGACTTCTGGTTCCGCCACCTCGACGGCTCGATCGACGTCGTCCTGGTCGGTGACGCTGGGGTCAACGGTGAGAGCGAAACCGTCCGAGCACTGCTCTCGGCCCGGGACCTGGAGCAAACCGAGGTCGGCAGGGTGGGCCGGGCCTGGTGGTTGGGCTGGGATTCCGACCGGCCGATCACGTTCGACCGCTTCGACGACGTGGCAATAACGCTGGCGATCGATTTATGGTTCGAGTCCCTGGCGAACGATCGATCAGCGGGTCCGGGCGTCGCCCCTGGTCGTGTTTGAGGCGGTGGCGGTCGGGGCGTTACCTTCGAGGTTGGCTCGGGCGTAGACGACCCATCGGGCCTGGAGGTCGTTGAAGCCGTCGATCTTGTAGACCCGGCGCAGCTCGGCTTCGAACCCGTTGGCCTGCGAGCCTTGGAGGAACTCGACGAGCTGGGCGGGCGTCCCTTGCTCGACCAGGAACCGGGTCAGCGACACGCTCTGGGCGTAGTAGAGGCTCCAGTAGCGGTTGTCGGGGTAGTCCATCTTCATGAGGGTTTCGATCGGGAACAGGAGGTTCTTGCCGAGCGGTTCGACAAGGTCGCTCGCCCTTCGTTTCTGCTCGGTGACGGGTTCGGTCAGGACGGCCATCCCCTCGTCGGCCCATCGGGGGATCTGCTGCTCTCGGAAGAAGTCGGCGAGGATGACGTGGGTGACTTCGTGGGGCAGGACGGCGGCGAGCAGCCCTTCGTGGTCGGTCCGGACGTTGACGCGGCGGGAAATGATCTCGCCCTGGTTCATCCCCATCGTCGAGAAGCCGGGCGAGTCGTCGGGCTGGCCGGTCATCTGGGCGTACTGCCCGGCGGTGGGATAGAGGTAGATTTCGCACTTCGGCTGCCAGGGGGCCGGGGGGAGGCTGCCCGACCACCGCTTGGTCTGGTCGCGTCGGGTGGCCTCGGCGACTTGGACCACCTTCTCGGCGAGCTTCGGGTCGACGTGGAAGACCCGGAAGTTGGCCGACTCGCGGAGTTGCCAGCGGCCCAGGGGCATCCCGGCCCGCGCCGGGGGATTGGACATCGCGGCGGGATCGTTGGCGGGGACCGGAACCGGCGCCGGGGCCGACCGCGCGGCCCGACCCGCCCGGGGGGGCGCCTCTTCGGGCGAGGCGGCCCGGACGACGGTCGATCCCGCCTTGGCGAGCTTCTTCGCCGAGGGGCGGGCCGAGGCCCGGTTCCGCAGGTAGTCGCCGAGCCAGTTGTTCGGGGCCAAGGCCCGGATCTGCTCGATCTCGGCGTCGATGCCCACCCACTCGGCCTCGGTCTTCGGCTTGGCGGCGATTTTCCGGGCCACGACCGACGACCGGCAATAAGCCCAGTGCTCGCGGCGGTCGGTCGGCAATTGGTTGTTTTGGGCCAGCGTCTCGTAGATCCGACCCGCCTCGGCGTACTTCTTGGCCCGGAACGCCGCGTCGGCTTCGGCCAGGCCGGGGCCGGTCGGCTCGGTCGGGGACTGGGGGGCCTGCGCGGGTTGGTCCGCCCCCGCCGTCGACCCGCCGAGGTCGCCGCTCGAAGCGTCGACCGGGATCGTCGACGATGAATTCGCAAGCTCAGGCAAGGCCAAGGGGGCGTCCGCCGGCCCTTCGACGACCGGAGGCGCGGCCTCGACGATGGTCGGGGCGGCGGGCTCGGGGGCGACGGGCCTCGGTCCGGGGGCTGGTGCCTGTGGTTGCGCCGGGGCCGATGGTCCGGCGGTCGTCCCGGCCCTTCGACGGAGGATTCGGGCGTTCTCTCGGTAGGATTCGCCGTCGACCGGGCGGCCGGCGGCCTCGGCCTGGTCGGCGGCGGCTTCGTAGGACTGGCGGAGCAGCCCGATGACCGTCTGCTTGTCGGAGGGGCGGAGGTCCGGGTCAACTAGGGCCGCTTCGAGGGCGTTGATCGCGGCGACGGGGTGGTTGTCGGCCAGGGCACGCTTCGCCTCGGCGACCTGTTGCGACGGCGGGACCGAAGCGGCCTCGGCGGCTCCTCCGGGCAGGAGGGCCGACGCCACGACGAGGATCAGATTCGCGAAGGTGGGGCCGTGCATGACGTTCCGTGTCCTGCTTGACGGTCGTTCGGCAAACCCGCTCGGCTCTTGGGCGTCGAAGTGATCGGATCATCCACCGTCGAGGGCGATTCACCCCCTGGGTGCGGCGATCCCGACTTCAAAATCCCCGATCGAACCGGCGGCGGGTTGACCTCGTCCTTGAGGTTCGTCCAGCTTCGCGGGCTTTGGGTCATCCCAACCCTTGGCCCGCGGAGCAAAGCGTCTCGACGACGCGCCGGGCGGCGACGACCGGCGACGCGAATCCTACCTGGGATCGCCGTCAGGTCAACCCCGGATCGAATCGTGGTTCAATCCGCTGATCATCGACTATCCAAGCCTGGAGACTTGAGCTTTTGAAAGTTGGCGAGGTTTTTCGGACGATTTGTTAAGATGGAGGGCCGCATTTGGTGGTCGACAGGAGATGGATTGACGATGCGAATCATCGCCGGCCAGCGCCGGGGGCACAAGTTCGATGGTCCCAAGGACCAGGGCACTCGACCGACCAGCGACCTGGTGCGCGAGTCGATCTTCAACATCTTGGGCGAGTCGATCGACGGCATGCTCGTCGTCGACCTGTTCGCCGGGACGGGGGCGATCGGCCTCGAGGCGCTCAGCCGGGGGGCGGCTCGGGCGCTCTTCGTCGAGCGGCACCGGGGCAACTTCGCCCTGATCCGCCGGAACATCGCCACGCTCCGCTACGAGGACCGGGCCTCGGTGATCTGTCACGACGCTTACCGATGGGCCAAATCCTTCGTCGCCGAAGACGCCGAGCCGGTCGCGGTGTTCATCGACCCCCCCTACGCCGACTACGACGACCACCCCGACCGCGTCCGCAAGCTCCTCGAAGCCTTGATCGCCGGCCTGCCCGACGGCTCGATCGTCGCGGCCGAATCGCGCCGGAAGCTCGACTCCGAGGTGCTGCCCGACCCCGAAGCCTGGGACATCCGCCGCTACGGGTCCACCCAGGTCGCCATCCGGACCGTCGGCGACCCCGAACGCTTCACCGAGTCGGACGCGGAAGAGGATGAGAGCGAAGAGGGGTCGGTTGATGGAGACACCTGAGCCTCGACGCGAGTTCGCCACCGAGGTCGTCGCGCGACTTCAAGGGGCCGGGTTCGAGGCGCTCTGGGCGGGCGGCTGCGTCCGCGACCTGATCCTGGGGCAAGAACCCGCCGACTTCGACGTGGCGACCGACGCCCGGCCCGAAGAGGTCATGGCGATCTTCCGCCGGAACGTCCCCGTCGGCGCCAGCTTCGGCGTCGTCCGGGTGCTTGGCCCGACCAACATGGACGTCGAGGTCGCCACCTTCCGAACCGACGGGGCTTACCTTGATGGCCGGAGGCCGGAGACCGTCGAATTCAGCGACGCCCGACGCGATGCCGAGCGCCGCGACTTCACGATCAACGGGATGTTCCTGGACCCGATGGGCGGCGAGGTCCTCGACTTCGTCGGCGGCCGCCGCGACCTCCAAGCCCGCGTCATCCGGGCCATCGGCGACCCCTCCGCCCGATTCGCCGAGGACAAGTTGCGCCTCCTCCGAGCCGCCCGGTTCGCCGCCCGGTTCGGCTTCGCGATCGAAGGGCAAACCCGACGGGCGCTCGAAGCGATGGCCGGTGCGGTCCGCGTGGTCGCCTCCGAGCGGATCGCGCAGGAACTCCGGAAGATCCTCGTGCACCGTTCGAGGGCCGAGGGGATGACCCTGGCGATGGACACCGGCCTGATCGACGCGGTCTTGCCGCCGGTCGCCCGGATGCGGGGGCTTCCGCAAAGCAAACCCGCGCAGCCCGACGGCGACCTCTGGGACCACACCCGCCTGGTCCTCGGCCTGTTGCCCGCCAAACCCAGCCCCGAGCTAGCGTTCGCCGCGTTGCTCCACGACGTCGGCAAGCCGGAAACCCTTGCGATCACCCCCGACGGCCGGGCGACGTTCCACCACCACGAGCAGGTAGGCCGGAAGATCGCCGACGGGATCGCCCGCGACCTCAAGTTGGCCAACGTCGAGCGCGAGCGGATCGCCTGGCTGGTCGAGTACCACCAATATCTCGGCGAGCCCACCGTGCTCCGCGAGGCCAAGCTCAAGCGAATCCTGGCCGAACCGGGGATCGACGACTTGCTCGCCCTCCACCGGGCCGACGCGATCGCCACTCACGGCCGGGCCGACAACGTCGACTACTGCGAAGCCTACCTCCGCGACCAGCCCACCGGCCCGATCAGCCCCCCGCCCCTCCTGACCGGCCACGACCTGGCCCGCCACGGCCTCAAGCCCGGTCCCCGGTTCAAGCAGTACCTCGAAGCCGTCTACGAAGCCCAGCTCGAACGCCAGGTCCAGAGCAAGAAAGACGCCCTGGAATGGCTCGACCGCTACGAAGCCGGCCTCAATCAAGCCGACCAGGTTTGATCGCCCTCCGTATGACTGACCTTGATGGATGGTCGATCCTCGCCCGGTTCAAGCTGAAAAGTGAACGGCAAGACCTGGCTCGCCAAGATGTCGGGCTTTTCCAGCGTCGACCGGCCCACCCGATCAAACGTCCCGGCATCGTTGAGCCGGTAGAGTTCCAATGCCCAGGGGTAGCGGTCGACGATCAAGACTTCGCGGGTGTTGATCTTGGCGTAAAAATCAAACTTCTTCCGTGAGCGATCATAGCGGCTGACGACTTCAACCGCGAAGTCGGGACCGCCCAGCCAGTAGGCCCCTCGTTTCTGGGCCGGGTTCCCATTCAAGTAAACCACAACGTCGGGGACTCTGTAGTTTTTCTCCCAATCGTCGGCGCGGTCGCTGACATTCGTGCCGGCGAGGACCACGCCGAGACCTTTGAAGGAGATTATCATTCCGAAACAAATCGAGAGGTTGGTCGCGATCTGTTGATGCTCGATGTTGGCGATCGGAGACATGATGTAGACCCCATCCCAGACTTCATCGTAACGATCTCCACCACACGCTTGCCGCTGCTCGATCAACCTGAGTTCGTCGGTCGGGTCGAGAATGACCATGCTCATCGTTCGCTCTCCCGGGGGTTGCCAAGGGGGTTGAATCCGTCGAACGCCTTTTGACGCGGGAACGACTCAAGCCGACCAGGTTTGAACCCCGTCGGAGTGGCTGACCTTGATGGAGGGTCGATCCTCGCCGGGTTGAAGCTGGAAGTGGAGAGGCAAGACCTGGCTTATGAGGATGTCGGGCTGTTCGAGGGTGGAGCGCCCCACCAGATCAAGCGTTCCCGCTTCGCCCAATCGATACAGTTCCAAGGCCCAGGGGTAGCGGTCGACGATCAGGAGTTCTCGGGTGTTGACCTTGGCATAGAAGTCGAACTTTTGCCGGGATCGATCATTCTGGCTGACGACCTCGACGGTGAAGTCGGGGCCGCCCAGCCAGTGCGTCCTCTTGTTGATGGCGGTCGACCCGTTCAAGAAGACCAGGACGTCGGGGATTCGATAATTCCGCTTCCATTGGCTCGGGCGATCGGTGACGTTGGCTCCGGCCTGGACCGTGCCAAGACCGGCTCGCGTGATCACCATCCCGAAGCAGAATGCCAGGTCGGTGGCGATGTACTGATGCTCGTTGTTCGCTTCTGGCGACATGACATAAACTCCATCCCAAACCTCATCGCGCCGATCCGAGCCGGACCGCCTTCGACTCCGAATCAAAGCCGCTTTCCACTTCGGGTCGAGAACGAGGATGTCCACGAATACACCTCAAAAGGAGGGGATGGGTCACCCCAACCAGTTCTGGATTCCGTCGGAGTGTCGGGTCGCGATGCTTGGGCGTTCATCACCGGCGATGAGTTGGAAGGTCAAGGGCATGACCTGGCTGGTCAGGGTGTCGGGCCGTTCGAGGGTGGAGCGCCCGACCAATTCGAGCACCCCGGCTTCGCCCAGACGATACAGTTCGAGCGCCCAGGGGTAGCGGTCGACGATCAGAAGCTCGCGCATGGCGATCTTGGAATAGAAGTCGAGCTTTTCCCGAGAACGATCGTAACGGCTGACCACCTCGACGGCGAAGTCGGGGCCGCCGACCCAGTGAGCCCCATAGTTCCGGGCCGCGGTGTCGTTGAGGAAGACGACGACATCAGGGCCTCGGTAGTTCTTCTCCCAATCGTCGACTCGGTCGCTGACATTGACACCGGGCCGGACTTTGCCAAGCTTCGTGAGTTGGATCACGATGCCGAAGCAGATCGTGAAGTTGCCGACAATTTCTTGATGCTCATCATTGGGCAAAGGTGACACGATGTAAACTCCATCCCAAACTTCGTCAAAACGATCCGCGCCGGATTCGATCCGCGCTTCGATTATGGCTGTCTGGTCACTCGGGTCGAGGATGATCATCGACATGGTTTGCCCTCGCTGGACGTGGTTGTCACCTTCCCGGAGTCAATTTCACGCTTTGAGAGTCGGGAGGGATGATGCTCGGGAGTTCGAGCCGCCGTCCGCCGCCGGGGCCTTTGAGCATTTGGTGCTTGGCCTGGGTGGTTTGCGACAGTCCGTGGATCTTGATGAAGCCTTGCGCCGCCGAAGAATCGTATTGGTCGCCTTCTTCGTAGGTGGCGAGTTCGTGGCGGTATAAGCTGTGTTCGCTCTTGCGGCCGACGATGGCGGCGTGCCCCTTGAACAGCTTGATCCGCGCGACGCCCGAGACGTATTGCTGGTTCGAGACGACGAAGGCCATCAAATCCTGGTGCAAGGCGCTGAACCAGAGTCCGTTGTAGATCAGGTCGGAGTATTGCTGGCTGACGTGGGTCTTGAACCGGAGGGCTTCCTTCGACAAGGTCAAGAACTCGATCTCGCGGTGGGCTTCGTGGAGGACCAGGGCGGCGGGGGCTTCGTAGATCTCGCGCGACTTGATCCCGACCAGGCGGTTCTCGATGTGGTCGACCCGGCCGACCCCGTGCTTGCCGGCGATCTTGTTGAGTTCCTCGATCAGTTCCGCCCCGTCGCGGTTCACGCCGTTGAGCGCGATGGGTCGGCCTCGGTCGAATTCGATCTCGACTTCCTCGGGTTCGTCGGGGGCCGACCTCGGGTCGACGGTCCACTGGAAGGTCTCGGGCGGCGGTTCGATCCAGGGGTCTTCGAGGATTCCCGCCTCGATCGACCGGCCCCACAAATTCTGGTCGGTCGAGAAGATGCTCTTCTTGGTCGCCTCGACCTCGATCCCGTGGTCGGCGGCGTACTGCAACTCCTGCGTCCGGGTCCACTTCCACTCTCGGACCGGGGCGATGATCTTCAGGTGGGGCGCCAAGGTCTGGAAAGTCACGTCGAACCGGACCTGGTCGTTCCCCTTGCCGGTGCAGCCGTGGGCCACCGCCACCGCGCCATGCTCCTTGGCCACGCGGACCATCAATTGCGCGATCAAGGGGCGTCCCAGGGCCGTGGCGAGCGGATATTTCCCTTCATACAACGCCCCGGCCATGAGCGAGGGGAACGCGAAGTAGTCGACGAACAGGTTGCGGACGTCCTCGGCGATCGCGTCCACCGCGCCCGTCCGCAACGCCTTGTCGCGGATCGCCTGGATGTCCTGCCCTTGGCCGAGGTCGCAGGTATAGGCGATCACGTCCAGCCCGTAGGTCTCGTTGATCCACTTGACGGCGACCGACGTGTCAAGCCCACCGCTATATGCCAGGACCACCTTGTCGCGTGCCACGGAGGAAGTTCCTCGCCAAAAAAGGAAAGTAGCCACGGACAAACACGGATGGAGCACGGATCAGAAAGAATCGATTTTATCTGATCCGTGTTCCATCCGTGTCTGAAATCAATCAACGCTCAGTTCAAACGTCTTGCGGAGATATTCGAGGGCTTCCTGCCCCCGGTCGTGGTCGGTGGCGATGTTGATCCGGACCTCGCTGGTGTTGATCAGGGCGATGTTGATCCCGCCGTCGGCCAGGGCGGCGAACATCCGGGCGGCGACCCCGGTATGCGTCCTCATCCCGACCCCCAGGACCGACAGCTTGGCGATCGCCGAGTCGACCGACACTCCGCCCAGGCCGATCTCGGCGGCGGCGGCCTCGGCGCGGTGGACTTCGTGCCTCGGGACGGTGAACGACAGGTGGGTATTGCCCGCCGTGCTGACGTTCTGGACGATCATGTCGACGAACACGTCGGCCTCGGCGATCTTGGCGAATACGCTCGCGGCGTAGCCGGGGCGGTCGGGCACCTCCAGGAGCGTCACCCGGGCTTGTCCCTCGTCGAGTTCGACCCCCGAGATCACCAGGTCTTCCATCCCGGTCGGAGAGCTTGCCGAGGTTGAGCCGTCGGCCAGGTTCGACGGCTTGCGGCGAGACGCCCGAGTACTCGACCAGTCCGACGCCTTGGGGGGCGCCGGGAGGTCCTCGACGGGTTGATCGAGCCGGAACGCCTGGTGGACCACCCGGAGCGCCTTGGCGGCCGACGGGCGGTCGACCAGGACGCTGATCTTGATCTCCGACGTCGTGATCATCTGGATGTTGATCCCGGCGTCCGAGAGGGCCAGGAACATCTCGCGGGCGACGCCGGTATGCGTCCGCATCCCCAGGCCGACGACGGAGACCTTGGCCACGCTCGGGTCGTGGGTCAAGCCCGTCGCCCCGACGGCCAGCCTGGCTTCCTCGGCGACGAGCAAGGTTTGTTCGAGGTCGTCGTCGTGGACGGTGAAGCTGACCTCAGTGACGCCGCCGGTGGCGATGTTCTGGACGATCATGTCGACGATGATATTGGCCGAGGCGATCGCGCCGAAGATCCTCCGGACCACGCCGGGTCGGTCGGGGACGCCGACCAGGGTGATCCGCGACTCATCCTTGGCCAGCGCCGCCCCCGTGACCCGGACCCCGAGCCGCCTGGCGTCCCCCTCGGCGACGATCCACGACCCCTCGTCGTCCTTGAACGAGCTTCGGACGTGGATCGGCACGCCGTACTTCTTGGCGAACTCGATCGACCGCGAATGCATCACCCCCGCGCCCAGGCTCGCCAGTTCGAGCATCTCGTCGAACGAGATCCGGTCGATCTTCCGGGCTTCGAGGACGACCCGGGGATCGGTGGTGTAGACGCCGTCGACGTCGGTGTAGATCTCGCAGGCGTCGGCGCCGAGCACGGCGGCCAGGGCCACGGCGGTGGTGTCGGACCCGCCTCGGCCCAAGGTCGTGATGTTGTAGTCGTCATCCACCCCCTGGAACCCGGCGACGATGACGATCTTGCCGTCGTCGAGCGCCTGGCGGACGCGGTCGGTCGAGATGTTCCGGATTCGGGCTTTCGTGTGGAAGCTGTCGGTGACGATCCCGATCTGCGCGCCGGTGAAGCTGATGGCGGGGACGCCCAGGGCGTGGATCGCCATCGCCATCAGGGCGACGCTGACCTGCTCGCCCGTGGCCAAGAGCATGTCCATCTCTCGGGCCGGCGGTCGGTCGTGGATCTCCTTGGCGAGCCGGATCAGCTCGTCGGTGGTGTGCCCCCGGGCCGACACGACCACGAGGACCTTTTCCCCTCGGTTGTGCGCGGCGATGGCTCGACGGGCGGCGGCCAGGATCTTGGTCGAATCGGCGACGCTCGTTCCGCCAAACTTTTGCACCAGGAGGGCCAAGGCTTCGCTCCGATTCTCTGCGATTCCGATCGGTCGGATGGTCGGCATCCGTCGACGGGGGACGGTGGGTCGCACCCACCCTACCAGAAATACCCAGTTTCTTGACAGTCGCTCTGCCGGGGGCGGTCAAACGTCGAGGAACATTCCCATCAACTCATGGCCTTGGGGGAAGCTCGGTCCTCCCGCCTTGAGGGCCGAGTCTTCGTCGTATGCGAACCCCGAGCCGGTCAGGCCGACGCCGCCCATCGCCCAGGGGACCCAGGCCCGGTCGTGGGCCCGGGTCCGGATCAGGGTGGCGTGGTCGGGCGAGACGAGAATTCGACCCCCTCGGGCGGCGATGGCCCGGCGGAGCGGGCCGACGATCTCGCGGTCGATCGCTTCGAGGGCCTGGACCTTGGCGTCGGCCCGGCCTTCGTGGCTCGCCTCGTCGGGGGCCTCGACGTGGACGCAAACGATGTCGTAGTTCGCCAACGCCTCGACCCCGGCGCGCCCCTTGGCGGCATAGTCGGTGTCGAGGTAGCCGGTCGCCCCCGGGACGTCCACCCGGTCCCAACCGGCGAGGATGCCGACCCCCCGGACCAGGTCGACCGCCGAGATGATCGCCCCTTTGAGGCCGTGGACCACCTGGAACTTAGGCAACCGGGGCGCCTTGCCCTGCCCCCAGAGCCAGACAAGGTTCGCGGGCTTGACCCCTCGGGTCGACCGGGCCAGGTTGATCGGGTGGTCGCGGACCAAAGCCGAACCTCGGGCGATCAGGTCGCGGAGCAAGTCGGCCCCGGCCCCTTGGGGGAGATGAAGGTCGATCGGCTCGTCGGCGTGGTCGTGGGGCGGGATTGTCGCCGTGGTCGAGTCGAACGGGGCGGGCACCCCTCGACCGCCCCGGTAGACCATCAGGTTCCGGTAGGAGACCCCGGGGTGGAACTCGATCTCCGGGCACCCCAAGCTCGCTTGCAAGACGTCGATCAGGATTCGAGCCTCGTCCGAGCCGATGTGTTCGGCGGTGAAGTCGGTCAACCGGTCATCCCGACTGTTCATGAGGTTGCAGCGGATCGCCCAGTCGTCGGGTCCAAGCTCGACGCCGCCGCTCGCCGCTTCGAGCGGTGCCCGCCCGGTGAAGACGACCTCGGGGTCGTAGCCGAACAGGCTCAAGGTGGCGACGTCGCTCCCCGGCAAGAAGCGGTCGGGGACGTTCCGCGACCGGCCGAGCACCCCCTCGCGCGCGATGGCGTCCATCTCGGGGGTGTGCGCCGCCTGGAGCGGGGTCTTACCGCCGAGCGATTCCAGGGGTTCATCGGCCGCGCCGTCGGGGATCACGATGGCGAATTTATGGGGCATGGGCGGGTCAACCAACGTCTTTTCGAGCCGAGGGCGGAGGCGACGGCCTCTACGCCCAAGGTCGGGGTGTCGCCCCATCTTAACGAGGTGGATACCAAGTTTTAAGGGGGTCGAGCCAGGCCGTAACCGGGCAAGCCCGCCTCGATGCGGTCGGAGAGGTTTCCGAACCCTTGCACCTGTGCGGGCTGCGGGCTGGTACTCCAACCCATGCCCCCGGACCCGATCGAACCTCGCGGATTGGCGTACCAAACCGTGGTGCCCTGGCGCGTCGCGAAATCACCGGTCAATGGGATAGGGGTTTGGCCTTGTCCCCGGCCTGCTCGACGGCTCGTTTGGCGGCGATGGCGCGGAAGCCCTGAAGGCCCTGGAGCGAGACGGAGTTCATCCCGCCCCACTGCGTCAGCTTGTCGCCGACTCGCCGGAAGATCGCGTCGGCCGCCTGGTATTGCTCGCAGAAGTAGGCGAGGAAGGCGTACTTGCTCAGGGCCACGGCGTCGCCGGGGAAGCGCTTCAGGTAGTCGTCGTAGCCTGTCCGGATGGCGATCCAGTTCTCGGGGCGTGTGAGGTACTTCCGCCGCTCGGCGTCGCCCATGTTCATCGCTTGGTAGTAGATCGCCTCGCTCTCGAGGAGTTCCAGCCCATTACGCCAGTTCTTGGTGGCACCGCAGGCATGACCGAACGCAAGGGCATCCGCGCCAGCCTCGTCGCCGTGCCACCTCGGCGAGAGGTAGTAGAACTTGGATACGCAGGCATCCTCGTCGTCGCCGTCCGCATTCATGGCCCGCTTGAACCAGCTTTCCATCGTCTCGCGGTCCTCGCCCAAGCCCCTTGCGATGAGAACTCGCACGCGGGCGACGATCGGCTGATCGGGATTGAGTTTGTAGGCGGCCTCCAGCGACGAGCGGGATTCCACCAGGCGCTCCTCGAAGGTGGCGAACTGTCGGTTGCCCGTCCGGGAGGCGGGCCTGTCGCCCCGCGCTTCCCAGGCGAATTCGGCGTAGAATTTCCCCCGAAAGGTCAGGCGTAGGGCCTCGATGCCGGGGACCTTGGCGATTAGGGCGTCGACTCGATCGAAGGCGGTCTGCGACTGGCCGCCGTTGATCTCCTTGTGGGTGTTGTAGACATCCCAGAGGTTGTCAAACCAGTCGGCCTCCCAGAACTCGCCGCGTGGGTCGGTAGCGGCACTCTGGGCGATCATCGCGACCACGGCATCGAGCCCATCGGCGACGTCGGCCTTTGCCCGGTCGTCGACCCGCCCCGCCGTGATCCTGCCGCTCAGTTCCCGAAGCTGGCCCGTCGCGCACCGGCTCGGCGAATAGCTGCTCGCCTTCAGCGCGGCGGCCGCTCGCCGGGCGCGGCGGAGGAACTCATCGGTGCCGGGCGAGTTGCCGGGGTTCTTCGAAGTCCGAGAGTAAATGTACAAGACCAACGGGTCGTCGCAACCCGCCTCGACCGCTCGGCGAGCCGCCCGGAAGAGATCCTCGGGCTGGGGGAGCGGGTCTTGAAGCGAAAAGCGTCGCGCGGCGATCTCCAAGGTCTCCCGCGCCGCCGAGTCCCACCGGGGGTCCTTCCGGCCGGCGCGGTCGTACTCCTCCACCAAGGTCTTACGGTTCCAGGCAAGCCTGTCACGGGACTGGCGCTCCATCCGCGCGCGATCTTGCGGGATCGGCCGATCGTCGGCGGCGAGGAGCGAGGGGGACCAGCTCATCAGCATGAACAGAGCGGACAGTAGCGGATGGCGCATGGTGAGGGGGCTCCCGATACACGAGGGGGATCATCGCCCACGGGCGGTAGACGATCTGAGCCGGTGATGAAGTGGCCACCGGGAGTCGAGGGCCGGCGACTCGGGCGGCGGTTGCGGTCGGGTCATCTTACCAGAGCGGTCGCGCGACTCGCCAGCGAAATCAGCGATCGGGGCGCGAATTCATCGCGGCGTTCATTTTTTTCCACCCGGAAAGACGCCTCGTTGGAAAAGAGGTTGCCAGTAGTCAAGTTTATGATCCAGCTTCCAGTACCGTTGATCACTTGGGAACGATCTTCCATCGGGTGGATCACATGAAACAGAATTCCACGAGGCTGCGCAATTATACTACTTGAGTGGAACGCTTCTGACGCTGGCGACATCGACCCGAAGCGCCTCGCCAAGTGGAACATCCGGTGGGAATCCGCTCTGACAGTGCGGTAGGACCTCGATGATCAAAATCGGCCGCCGACGACCAGGCGGTGATCAGTCCAATGGAATGGGTCACTCCCCCACTCCGAGGTAGACCGTCGGGAGCCGGACGACGTCCAAGCGGTCGATCTCCGCGACCGCCGTCCGGAGGTGGGCGTCGACGGCGAGGTGGGTCATCATCACGAGCGGGACGGGGGCCGAGGCCGAAGCGCCGTCGCCGGGGTCGTGCCGCGACCGACCGAGCACCCCTTCTCGGGCGATGGCGTCCATCTCGGGGGTGTGCGCCGCCTGGAGCGGAGTCTTGCCGCCAAGCGATTCCAAGGGCTCATCGGCCGCGCCGTCGGGGATCACGATGGCGAATTTGTGGGGCATGGGCGGGCGAACCAAGTTCGAGGTCGAGTCAAGCCCGATGGAAAAGGCATGGCCTGGTCCGGCCCATCTTAACCGGGCTTGAGCCGGGATTTAAGAGCAAAGCCCATCCCGCCCGGCTCCGGAGTCTGCCCATCCCAAGCTATCGGCGATGAAAACTCGACGACCTGGCGACCGATCCAAGCTCACAACGCAAACCTACCCGATTCAAGCACGAACGAGGCGTATCTCGACCGATCCCAGAGACTTCCCAATTCATGGGTTGAGTCCCTGTAGTTGGTCAAACCCGTAGACTTGACCCTCGGCCGACGGCTTTTCGCGGCTCTGGTGGATCGACGCGGGGGTTTTGTGCCGCGAGGCCAAAAACTCAAGGCTCGGGTTTCCAGGGTTGGAGGGTGGTCCCATCGGTGTCGAGGAGTTGGATAATTCCGAAAATTTCGGCGCTTCCACAGCCGGCCGCGGCGATCCGCTTGCCGTCGGGCGAGACGGCCAGCCGACTGAGACGATTGTGGTGGTCGAACCGAACCGCCGCGCGTTGCTTGGCCGTGGCGACATCCCAGAGCCGGACAATCCGCTGGTCTTCGAGCGAAACCAGCGTCTTGCCATCGGGGAGGAACGCGAAGTCGGCGACTTCGCCTCGAGTTGGCAATTGAACCCGCTTTTGCCCGGTCGGGCGATCCCAAAGAGCAATTTCACCCGCCATTCGCCCTTGGTCGTCATCAAAGAATGTATTGCCCAGTGCAAGCGTATTTCCATCCGGCGACAAGGCCAAACGATACCCGTTGCTTCGAAACGTCCCATTCAATCGACCCAGTTCCTCGCCTTTGGCCACATCCCAGGTCCGGACGTAACCGCAATCCGAGATGAGGGATCTGCCGTCTGGCGAGAAAGCCAGGGTAGTGACCGTCGCGGTCTGCGCCAGGACGACTTTCCGATATGGACCGCCGGTATGCCGCTCGGGGATGAGGTAAGCCGGTAGGACCGCGAGCCGTCGCCCGGTGCCCGTATCCCAAAGTGTGATCTCGCCGGAGAACATGGACCCGACGGCCACGATCTTGCCGTCGGGCGAGTAAGCCATCGAGCTCGGAGCATCGAATTTCGTGGAGAGGCTCTTTTCCAAAACCAGGCGCGGGCGTCCGGTGGCGGCGTCCAGCAAAGAGACTTCATTTTGAGCGGTCATGGCGACAATGGACTGGCCATCCGGAGCATAAGCCAGGGTGTCACACCCGCCCAACAATCGAGGCATGATGCGGCGAGAGGCCCGTCGGCCTCCGGTGGCCGGGTCGAACCACTTGAGGACACCATGCATATTGCCCGCGACCAAAGTCTTGCCGTCGGGAGAGAACGCCAGGCTCTCGATGACTCCCTCATCCTGTTGAGGAGCAATTGCGCAGCGGATGGCCAGCGTCTCCACCGGCAACTCGGGCGGCGAATCGTCTGGTTGAATTGGGGCGTTACCAATGCCCGCAGTCGGCGCGCCCGCGACGCCCAATTTCCCAACCGCCAGGCAAGACAACAACAAGATGGTCATCAAAGCGGCGATCCTCATCGTGCCTCCTGATCTAAGCTATCCGCAGGCGGTTATTCAAAGAGGCCAAGCGTGGGCCTAACGCGCAAACTCGTGAGAACGTCGGGAAGGTCGGAGCCTTGCCGCCGGGCAAGAGGATTATCTGGACGGCCTTGAAGATCAAGCTCAAGGCTTTGGACTCCAGAGCCGGAGGGTCGTTCCTTCGACCTCGATCAGGCGAATCTCCCCGAACATAGGATGGACGCCACAGCCTCCCACCGCGATCCGTTTCCCGTCCGGCGAGACGGCCATGCAGTCAACCCCACCGCGAATTTCCACATCCAGTTTTGAAAGAACGCGGCCATCATGCGCGTCGCGCAATTGAACGAAGCGCCTGTCCTCCATCCAGAGCATCGAACGCCCGTTGTCGAGGAGGGCCAGTTGGACTGGGCCGCCTGCCCCCACCCACTGGGACCGCTTCTCCCAAGTCGTCATGTCATAAAGCATGTACCGACGGCTAAAATCGTTGCCAACGCCCACGCGATCGGACAACATGAGCAGCTTGCCGCCAGGGGACACGGGCAGCAGTCCCGGAACAGCGATCCGGACCGGCGGGTCCACCTCGGCCCCTGTGGCGACATCCCAGCAGCGGAGCGGCGCGCCGATCGAGGACGACAGCAAGAGCGATGCGTCCGGGGTGAACGCCAATGAGTAGATCGGCGCGGGGATCGGTTGCATGGCTCGCGGGAACGGATCGGTCTGCGGTGGGACGATGTGCGCCGGTGTCTTGAACCGCCGCTTTCCCGTCGCCGCATCCCAGACCACGACTTCACCGCTATTTCCGTATCCGCCGGCAATCAACCGACCATCGGGCGAACAGGCAACGCAGCGTACCCAGTTAGCCTCTTTGTACGATCTTTCGAGATCGACCCGAGGTTGACCCGTTCGGAAATCGACCAGTTGCAGTTCGCTCGAAGCGTAATTATTCATCAACAGCATCTGGTCTTCCGGTGAACGGGTCCAAATGTTAGCCGAAGCTCTCAATCCTGTGGCCGAACCTTTCATTTTTAAGACGGACCGTTCCTGAGCCGTGACCGCATCATAGAGCCGGACAGTTCCGTCACCAGCCGCCGCAGCTAAGATCTTGCTGTCGGCGGAGTACACCAAACTGCCGAAGATTCCATTCGCAAATTTTTCGGACGGGATGTAACTAATCGAAGCATCCACTCTTTGGACGGGCTTCGATGGCCCATCTCGATACCCAGCCCAGGCATTTGTCAGGACGGCTGGCGCGATCAAGCCAATGGACCAGACCAGGTTTCTCAAAATCTTCGGGGCGTGATAGCTCAAGGTGTGTCCTCCGTAACGACTCATTCTCATCGATGCACAGAATAATTCATCTAGTTGTCACCTAGTCGGGACGCCCAGTGAGCCGCCGGGCGGCAGGCGAGACTTTAGCGTCCCGGGATTTCGAGGTTTTGTTTAGTTCGAGACAAGTTGAGGAGCCGTGCCACCGGGCACCAAGGTCACCCAGATGCCTCGGAACACATCGGGACGCTTGGCAGCGGTGTAGGATACGCTGCCCATGATGGTGATCCCCCTTGCAGTAGCGTAAGCTTGCCAGTCGTTGAGAGTCTGCTGGCCAGCCATCGTTCCGTCCGCGTTTACAGTTCCCTCGGCGAGGACATTACATCCGGTAACGATCAACGTTCCACCGGGTTTGATGAACGCAACGAGTTGGTCCGCTGCGGTCGGGGTTTTGAGCAAGACTGGTGTGACATACGGTGCGTTGGGAGACCCGAGTTGTTGAGCTCCGGCTTTGCCATGATCTCCAATGACAAGGACATCTAGCTTGCCGCCGAAGTTTAACGTCGCCGCCGCCAAATCTTTCGTAATCTGGTCGAGCGAAGATGCTCCGAAGACTGGCCCCTGCAATGGAGAAAGGGCCGCCTTGATTTTAGCTCCAGACCCGATCACATTCTGAGCATCGGCGGGAATGTTGTGGTCTTGCCGATATCTCGCTCGATCCGCCTCGGTCCAGTCATCCCAACCAGTGTCGTTCAGGTCGATGATGTAGGCAACCGCTTTCCCTTTGGGGACGTTCAGTTCGGTCAACGGCCCGTTGACGTCCACGGGGCCTTGGGTGGCCGGCGGTCCCGCGTTGGGTGCCGCGGCGTTCGCGGTCGCCGAGCCGCCGGCACCCGGACCGCCCGGCGAAGCATTTCCAGAACCATCGTAGTTGCTCTGAACCTCGTTGAAGTCGTCGCGTGTCACCCCGTCAAGCTCTCCATTGCCGTCGAATGTCGCAATGGTGCCGGATTCCGAATCCTTGACGTCGCAACTACTTTGGTTGCTGCTGTCGGGGACGAGGTTGCCCGATTCGTTGAGCTTCTCGTCGTTGGATGTCGTGTAGTTGAGGGTGTAGCCGGAGCCGGACGACGCCGGATCGCCGCTCGCGTCGTTGAAGTTCAGGCTGCTCCCCATGCTGCCTTTGAACGTGAAACCGCCCGTGATCGTCCCGGTGTTGTCTTCAGTTCCTTGGGCCGTTAAATGCGATTCGAAGTAGGACCCCTGATGGCGGTTATAGGAACCCCCGGTCGCGTCGACGCTGCCGGTGTCGGAAATGTCCTCTTTGACCTTGTAGGTGGCGGTGCCGCTGCTGTCGCCCGAGCCGTCCCAACTGAGGTCGTAGGAATGCGAGGAGGTTTGATCGAAGTTGTGACCGCTGGAGTCGACATCGCTCGACGTCGAGGTGATCAGGATGCGCTCGACGTAGGAGGCTTGCCAACTGCCGCCATCGCCGCCCGAGGAACTTCCGGTCGCCGAGAAATGGGTGACGATCGTGCGCGTCAAGGCACCATAGGACAAGACATCCGTCTTGTCTGGCGGGTTTTGGGTGGAAAAGTCGGTCGGCTGGAGCACCTTCCAGGGTGCCCCTCCGCTGAGGACCAACATTTCCCATTGGAAGTCGCGGATAGCCACGTCCGTGGGGTTGTTGATGAAGTTGATGTCGGCCCCGAGGCCGGATGGCAGGGAAGCGCCGCCGGAACCGGAGCCATAGCCGCCGGTCGACAAGAGGGCGCGGTCTTCGAGGGCCAAGAGCGCGGGCCGAAATGAGCGTTGGCGCGCCGGGCGGCGCGAAACAAGGAGGTGCCGTTTCATGGATGCGGACTCTCGGGGATGGAGAGGTGGAGGTCCCCAAGGCACATGGCTCGCCGGGACCGGCGGCCAGGCATCTCACCAACCGTGGATGGTGAGATGGGCGTATCCTAAGAAACTTTCCCCCCACTCGCCAAACAAAATCCGCAATGATTTTCCGATTTTATCTCCCCAAGCCTATTCGTGGCGGAGGGCCTCGATCGGGTCCATCATCGCGGCCCTTTGGGCGGGGTAGAGGCCGAACAAGATCCCGATCCCGACGGAGATCCCGAACGCCAGGGCGACCGACTGCGGGGTGACGACGGGTTCCTGGTCGGCGGCGAAGAACCGCAAGATTTCGGGGATGCCGATCCCGATGCAGACGCCGAGGACGCCGCCGACGCCGGAAAGGACGATGGTCTCGATCAGGAA
>JAABUX010001216.1_pt1 | contig 39919 bp, 41 predicted proteins | sample 5561851 | NCBI WGS metagenome assembly JAABUX01 (sample SAMN10711883, study PRJNA513361) | rock metagenome | isolation source: Antarctica rocks | place: Antarctica: Victoria Land, Richard Nunatak red sandstone | collected 2016-01-03 | reverse complement strand
TGGCCCCCTCCTCCCTTGTGGGGGAGGGCCGGGGTGAGGGGTGGGTTCGACTCGTGCCAGAATCCGCGGACGCTTCCCCTGAGCTCCGCGACCCGAACGACACGACCTGAAATCCGCGATCGCCCGCAGGGCCCGGAGACTCTCACCATGCCGACCGCCGTGCTCGACCTGATCATCCTCGGCCTGATCGGCGGGATGACGTATGCCCTGATGAGCGAAGGGCTTTGGGGGGCGGCCTTGATGTTCTTCAACGCCCTGTTCGCGGCCCTGATCTCGTTCAACTTCTACGAGCCGCTGGCGGAGCTGATCGTCACGAACCTCTCGTTCGCGGCGAACTACGCCGACTCGCTGAGCATGATGCTCCTGTTCATCGTGCCGCTGCTGTTATTCCGCCTGGCGACGGAGAGCCTGGCGCCGTCGCTGGTCCGGTTTCCGACGCCGCTGTACCACCTCGGGCGGCTGGTCTTCGCCTTCGGCGGCAGCGTCATCACCGTGGCGGTCCTGCTCCTGGCCTACCAGGCGTCGCCGGTGCAGAAGAAGATGCTCGGGATCATGGATTACAAGTACCAGCCGTTCTACAAGGCCCGGTTCGACCGCGACTTCCTCGCCTTCTTCCAGTACACCACCGGCTATACCTTCGCCCGCAACGGCGTCGGCCCGGCGGGCGACGTCGAGTTCCCCGCCCGGCCGATGCTGTTCGACCCCCGGGCCGAATGGCTCATGAATCACCAGGCCAAGCGCCCCTACGGCACCGAGGTGATCCTCGAAGACACCCCCGGCGACGCCTCGGCCGCCCCCCCCGGCGCCGCGCCCGCGGGCGGCGGTGCCCCGGCCGGAGGCCCCCAGCCGCCCTCGGGCCCGGGCGGGCCCGGGCGGCCGGGCCCGGGAATCCCCGGCGGGACGGCCGGCGCCGCCGCCGGCCTGGCGCCGACGACCCCGTGAGCCGGACGCCCACCCGGCCCGTCTCCCCTCTTCAATTGGCCTTGGGGGGCAGCGGCGGGAGGGCGGCGAACGACTTGATCTCGATCAGCTCGAACCGGGGCTTCGACTTCACCCCGATCGACTGCGTCTGGACCCGATAGACCGCGACCTGCTTGGTCGTCGTCTCGAAGACGAACAGAGGCGCCCAGCCGGGGCTGAAGAGGCCGAGCGAGCCCGGGGTCATCAGGAAGTGGGGCGCGGCCTTGTCGGGGTCGACCTTGAAGTCGGCCAGCAGGTCGCGCTCGACAAAGCCGTCGATCACCTGCGAGGAGCCCAGCGACTGCCGGAACGTGGGGACCGTCGCCAGGAGGCGGGCCCCGCGGTAGTCGAGGAAGTACACCGCCTCCAGGGCCGTCTGCACCTTGGTCCCCTCGTTGTATTCGACCGAGACCGCGCCGGTGGTCACCGAGTAGTCGCCGTAGTGGTCGCCCCCGGTCGCCTTCGCGGCCGTGGGACGGTGGCTCGCCCCGAACCAGCCCATCGCCAGGCCGATCGTCAGGGTGACCGCGGTGGGGAGGCGTCGTCGAGGATTGTCCATCTCGGGCAGACTCCATTTCGCCAGGGGGGAATTTCGACCCGCCGATCGGCCGGGATTGTGCTGGGAACCGCCCGATGAGTCCAGTGCAGATGCTCAGGGACCGGCCCGCCTCCCGGGTTTCCTCGAATAAAACCGCGACGAAGTCGGTCGCAACAGGATCGATCCGTCCGTCCGACCGAATCCCCGATCGGGAGGCCGAGCCTTGAAACTCCCCGACTTCTTGTTGGTGGCGGCCGGTTGCTGGTCGCTGGCGTATCCGGCCATCACCGCCGCGCAAATCCCGCCGCCGATGGCCGATGCGGCGCAGGCGAAGGATTTCCGGGCCCGGCGTGGGGCGATCCTGGCCGGGGAGCGGGCCCAGCTCTCGGCTCTGGCCGACCGGCCTCGGGTCGAGGGCAAGCCGGCCGATCCGGCCCCCGCCGTCCCCGACCCGGCGGACATCCCCTCGGTCGACGGCTCGACGCGGTTCGTGCCGCTGGCCGAGGTGATCGCCCCGCCCCCGAAGGGGATGGCCAGCGTCGAGGTCGGCCGGGCCGCGGGCGACCCGGGGCGGGCCGGGCGAAACGCGATCCGGGCCGAGGCCGCCCGGGCCTTGTTCGACCTGGCGGGGCAGGCCGCGAAGGCCCCCTCGCCGGAGTACGCTTTCGCCGACGGCTCGCTCCGCGCCGTGCTCGAACGCCAGCCCGACCACGCCGAGGCGCGCCGCCTGCTCGGCTTCCTCCCGCGCGACGGCGGTTGGGCCACCCCTTACGCCGCCGACCAGCTCGCCCAGGGGAAGGTGTCCGACCCGACTTTCGGCTGGGTGCCCGGCGATTGGGTCGCCCACCTGAAGCGCGGCGAGCTGCCGGCCCCGCGGCCCTCGACCCGATGGCTCCCCGCCGCCGAGGCCGACGCCCTCCGCCGCAACTGGGCCGACGGCTGGGACATCTCCACCGAGCACTTCGCGATCCACACCGACGTCCCGCTCTCCGACGCCATCACCTTCGGCCGGAAGCTGGAGAACCTGCACCAGCTCTTCACCGCGACGATGGCCGACGTGATCGGGGCCGACCAGCTCCCGCTCGCCCAGCGGTATCGGGTCGCCGCCCGGAAGCCGGTCGCCTCGAAGAAGCCGCTGCACCGCGTCTACTACTTCGCCAACCGCGACGAATACGCCGATCATCTCGCGCCGATCCAGGGGGAAGGGGCGAAGACGAGCCTCGGGACGTACGTCCCGAGGCGCGAGAGCAAGTCGTTCGGCGGGATCAGCTACTTCTTCAACGACGCCGGCGGCCAGCTCGACGTGACCTCGACCCTCTACCACGAGGCGTCGCACCAGCTCCTCTTCGAGTCCGCCGGGGCCGACGAATATCTCCGGAACGTCGGCAACTACTGGGTCTTCGAGGGCCTGGGCACCTACTTCGAGACCCTCCAGGTCGATCCCGACGGCGCGCTCCGGATCGGCGGCCTGGTCGGCCCCCGGATCGCCCAGGCGCGGGCCCGCCTGGTCGGCAACCGCGAGTTCATCCCCATCGAGACGTTCGTCGCGCTCGGCCCCGCCCGCTTCCAGGGGAGCCTGGGCGGGGGCGACATCTACCTCAATTACGCCGAGTCGATGGCCCTGGCCGTCTTCCTGATGCAGGCTCACGACGGCCGCTACCGCGAAGGCTTCCTCGACTACGTCCGCGACGTCTACAAGGGGCGATTCCGCGGCGGCTCGGGGCGGACGCTGGAAGACCGCGTCGGGGTCCGCTACGAGCAACTCGACCGCGACTTCCTCGCCTACCTCGCCACGAAGCCGAAGCCCCGACCCTGACGACAGCCGGGGTCCGGGGGAGGGCCCTTGCTCGGGCCCACGAATGAACAAAGCCGGTCTCGCCCGACTTGGAGGCGATCCCGGCCCGTTCCGTCCGTCCGTCGATGGCTTCGTCTTCGCGTCGGCCGCCGGCTTACTTACTCGCCGACGTAGGGGATCAGCGCCATGAACCGGGCACGCTTGACGGCGTCGCTGGATGCCCGCTGGAAGGCCGCGCAGTTGCCGCTCCGCTTCCGGGAGAACATCTTACTCTGGTTGGTGCAGAGCTTCTTGAGCAGCCCGATGTCCTTGTAATCGACATAAGCCGGGCGTGGGCAACCCTCGGGGGTGCAGAACCGGCACCGGTTCTTCCGGTTTCGACCGAATTTCTTCCGCGGCATATCGCAGGTGTCCTCTGAACTGACGGAACGCGCCCGACGCGGCGACGCACGACGACCTAGAACCTGGCCCGAGGTCGGGAAACCACCAACTTAAAGGATCGGGACGACGCCCGTCAAGGTCGGCGTCGCGCCCGACGCCGGGGGTGAGCCCGGCGCTTCTCGTGGTGCCACGGTCTCACCCCCCACCCCAGCCCTCCCCCACAAGGGGGAGAGGGGGTCCGTCGCCGGCGGCTCGGTCGCACAAGGCGGCCTCCCCGTCTGGTCCCCTCCCCCCTCCGTGGGGGAGGGTTAGGGTGGGGGGCCGCGTGGCTCCACCGGAGAACCCGGGCACACCCGACGCCGGCCAATCGAGCGACCGGCGCGGAAAGGCGACGACGCGCCTCGGGCACGATTCCGCCCGCCGGTCCCGGAAAGCCGACTAGCGACCCGCCTCCGAGGGCGATCCTATCCCGGGCGGTCGTGAGATCCGGGACGCGGCCGGGTCGCGACCGCGGTTGGGTTCGTCTTGGCGGGTGGGGTGAATTGGCATGTTCGGCGGCCAGGAGCGCGACGGATTCTCCGGAAGGACGGCCCGAGAAGCCGGGGTCGTCGCCGGTTGGGTTCGTTTTGCCCCGGGCGCCCGGGCCGCCTCGTCCGGGGTAGGAAGGATGGCTTGGGTAGCCGGGGACGTCGTCGATTGGGTTCGTCTTTCCCCGGGGGTCCAAGCCACCTCGTCCGAAGTGCTGTTGCCCCGGATGGTGGGTTCATCTCGTCGCGGGGACGAGGGCGTGGGGCGAGCTGGACACGGCCCCCTGGCGGTCGACGACGTTGAGGAAGACGACCAGCGGGCGGACCGCGGGGAGGTCGGCCTCGACCGCGCCTCCGACCAGGGCGGCGGGGGCGGCCTTCCACTCGCGGGCGGGCCAGGGGCCGGCGTCGACGGCGTAGAGCAGCTCGGCCCTGGCGAGGGGGGATTTGGCCACGACCTCGGACCGGACGTGGCCGGCGGTGACGGTCGGCGGGGCGAGCTTGGCGAGGGGCTCGCCGCCGATCAGGACGGAGTCGACGAACCGGCCGATCTCCGCCGGGGCCCAGCCCTGCTCGTGGCCGTGGGGCATCCGCAGGGTCACGCAGAGGCGATCGGGGTTGGCCAGGTCGGTGAACCCCGGCACGGCCTCGTAGGTCTTGCGGTAGCTGTCGAGCGGGTAGGCGAAGTCGTTGGTCCCGTTGACGAACAGGATCGGGCAGGAGACGTTCCCGAGGTAGCTCGACGGGTCGAAGCGGCCCACCCAGCGGCGGCGCCTCTCCGGCCCCATCGCCTCGAACCGGGGCCGCCAGTAGCTGTCGTCCTGGAGGAAGCCGCAGCCGTAGACCGGGACGGCGACCTTGACCCGGTCGTCCACCGCCGCCACGAGGCAGGTCAGGTAGCCGCCCCAACTGATCCCGGTGACGCCGATCCGGCCCGGGTCGACTTCCTCACGGCCGGCCAGGAGCGAGTGCCCCCGGACGACGGCGGCGACGGCGTGGTAGGTCCAGGCCCGGTCGGCCTCGCCGTCGCCGAGGTCGCGGAACTTGGTCTCGTCGTCCTGGTCGGGCCCGCCGTCGGGGAGCCGGGCGCCGTCGGGCCCGCGGCCGGCGGTGTCCATCGCCAGGGCGACGTAGCCGCGATCGGCCCAGAGCCTGGCCCAGCGGGCGAACGCCTTGCCGCCGCCGCCGTGGACCAGGAGCATCGCGGGGAACGGGCCGTCGCCGGTCGCCGGCCGGGCGTAGTAGCCGAACACCCGCGTCGGCCGGCCGTCCCGCCGCGCGCCCTCGTAATAGACCTCGCGGACGGGGCCCGTCCGCTGGCCCCAGGCGGCGGCGGGCGTGGCCCGGAGCGCCGGCAAGTCCCAGGGGCCGGTGGGTCGCGCGGCGGGCACCGCCTGGGCCGTCGCCGGCCGGGGCCCCGGCGCGAGCGCCAGGGCCAGGGCCAGGGCGAAGGCGGCGACGGCGAGCGGGCCGGGCAGGGCGATCGACGCGAGGCGGCGGCTGATCCGGAGCATTGGGTGGGGCTCGCTGGTCCGAGGGGGCCGGTCCGGCCTGTCGCCGGGGGTCGGCCTGCGGTATACCCGAGTCGGGTCCGGTCGGGCAAGGACATGGCGGGGGGGAGGCGCGGCGATGGGGTTCGAGGTCGAGGTCAAGTTCCGCGACGTGGACCACGCCGACCTGGCGCGTCGGCTGGCCGATCGGGGGGCGACCCCGGCGGCGACGGTCGACCACGAGGACGCCTACCTCGCCCATCCGGCCCGCGACTTCGCCCGGACCGGCGAGGCGCTCCGGGTCCGGGGCGAGGGCGAGGCGAACCGGGTGACGTACAAGGGGCCGAAGCTCGGCGGCCCGGCCAAGACGCGCGAGGAGATCGAGGTCGCCTTCGCCGAGGGGGCCGAGGCCCGTGGGCAGGTCGGCCGGGTTTTCGAGCGGCTGGGGTTCGCCGAGGTGGCCGTGGTCCGCAAGCGGAGGACGTCGTATCACCTGGAGTTCGAGGGGCGGGCGATGGCCGTCGAGCTCGACCGGGCCGAGGGGTTAGGGGACTTCGCCGAGGTCGAGACCCTGGCCGAGGCCGAGGCCGACCTGGCCGGGGCCCAGCGCGCCGTCGTGGCCCTGGCCGCCGAGCTGGGGCTGGCCGAGGTCGAGCCTCGGTCCTACCTCCGGATGGCCCTGGAGGCCTCGGGCCGGTTGCCCCGGAATCCGCCTGGCCAGACTTGAGCGATTCCGGTAGAAGGACGCTCCCCATCGACCCGCACCCCGCGACCCGTATCGACTCGACCGATCCGCGGTGGCGACCGCCGCCGCGACCCGGTCTCCGCACGAAACGAACGCCAAGAGCCGGGAGGCCCACGCGATGGACCGCCGCAGCCGCCGTCAGATCCCCAGGCCCGAGGGGCTGGAAGACCGCCAGATGCTCAGCACGGCCGGCATCGCGCCGGTGACCTCGAACGGCGCCAACCCCTACGGCACCGCACCCGTCGGGGTCCAGGTCGACGGCTCGTCGCCCTTGCAGCAGACGATCGAGGCCAAAGAAAAACACATCACCAACCTCCCCTTCTTCGTCGGCCTGCTCAATCGCAACGGGGTCGTCCCGCAGCCGACGGTGGAGAACATCCAGAACGACCTCCGCTCGTTCGTGGCCGGGCTGCACCCGGGCGTCACCTACGACACCGCGACCTTCAACCACGACGTCCGCCGGGCCTTGTCTTACCAGAACATCCGGCCGCAGGACAACGCGGCGCTCAATCGCGACTTCGGCGCCGTGCTCGTCAACGCCGGGGTCCAGCCGCAGGTCGCGGCCGACCTCCAGGCCCAGATGAACCAGCTCGTCGACTACGCCAGCCAGCCCGGGACGACCCGGAGCGGCTCGGCGATCACGGCGACCAACGACTACGCCACGGTCCTCCAGCTGGCGCTGGGATCGGGCCGCCCGCTGGTCTATCCCAACACGCCCGGCCTGCTCGGCTCCGACCACAACGGGAACGTGGGCAAGACCGCCGTCACCCACTCCGCCCAGCCCAGCCTGACGGGCAATTACGTCGCGGGCACGAACATCCAGATCGTCGACGCCAACAACCAGACCGTCCTCGGCACCGGGGCGGTCAGCAGCAACGGCGTCTATCGGGTCAAGTTCGCCGCCCCGCTGCCCGACGGCACCTACACCGTCCGGGTCCGGGCCGACGACTCCGGGTTCCTCAGCGAGCCGAGCCCGAAGTTCACGTTCATCGTCAAGGGCACGACGCCCAGGGTGAATCTCACCTCGTCGACCCCCGCAGGCCCGCTCCAATCGCGCTGATCCGGCCACTTCGGCGGGTTCGGCTTGATTCCGCGGGGGGGTGACCGCACAATGGGCCCTTTCTCGGACGTCCCGGGGTTGGAGTCGTAGGCGAGCCATGAAGACGAAGACCAAGCATCGCAAGAACTACAAGTGGAAGAAGAAGGCCGACAGCTCGCCGATCGCCAAGGGTCGTCGGGTCAAGCGGCACGGCGTCCGCAACCCGCTCAAGCGCAAGCACCTCGGCGGCGCCGGCCTCTGATCGGCCCCCGCGATCGATCGGCCGGGACTCGGGAAGGTCGAAGGCCCCGGGGAGGTCGCATGCCCACCGCTCGCCACCGAGTCGTCGCGGTCCTCGCCTGGCTCCTGATCGGCTCCGAGGTCGCAGCGACGGCCCCGGCCCAGAATCCGCCCGCCCGGGGACCGGGGCAGGGCGGCGCGGCGGCCCCGAAAGCGGCCCGGCGGCGACCGCCGCGACGCAAGCCCCGGCCGGACCCCGCCGTCGGCCTGATCGTCCCCTATCCGTTCCCGCCCGCCCTCATCATCCGCCAGACCCCCGCGGCCCACGACGAGGTCTCCGCCCTGCTCCGGATGCTCCGGGGCGGCTGAGCCGGCGCCGATTGGTCTCATCTCCGCGCGCGGGCGAAGGCCGTCGCCCGGCGGGGCCACGGCCTTCGCGTCATCCGCGATGCCCGGTTGTCAGTCTTCCCTCGGTCTGGGCGGGGTGACCGGCTTGGCCGGCGGCTCGGGAGGAGCCGGGGCCTCGGCCTTCGGCCCATTATCCAGGTCGAACGGCGACCTCGGTGGGGCGGAAGGCCTACGTCTACTGTCCAGATCGAACGGTCTCCTCTCGGACCTTGGCAGGCGGGGCAACCCGCCCTCGTCGTCGGCCTGGTCGAGGGCGCCGAGCCTCCGCTCCAACTTTGAGAGCCGGGCCTCGAAGCTTCCGACCTTCTGTTCCAGGGCATCGAGCCGGGTGATCGAGGGTGGGGCGACGCTCGGGCGGCGGCTGCTCGCCGCGGGTCGGGGCAAGCTCACGTCGTCCTCGTCCGGGCTGCTCCGCGCCGACGCCAACCCGGGCCAGCGATTCGTGGAGCCGCCGGCCGGATTCCTCCCGGCCCCGATCGGCCGGCCATCGGGGCCGGTCGTCCGCACCTCGGGAGCGGGAGCGGGAGCGGGAGCGGGGTTGGATCTGTCCAGGACATCGATCAGGCGGTCGATCTTCCGTTCGAGCGAGCCGAGCCGATCGGCCTCGCGGGACTGCGGCGGGGCCGCCGCCCGCTGCACGGGCGGCGCCGGTGGCTCATCGGGCAGGTCGTTCGCATAGTAGGCGGCGAATGGATCGGGGCCGATGGCCCGCTGCTGGGCCACCACGCCGACGCCCGAGCCGGCGAGGCCGAGGGCCACCGCGGCCGCCGCGAGGATCTTGGATTTGGTCACGATCATGGTCCGGATCACTCCTTCCGCCAGCAGGGCGACCGTCGCCGGGACCGCCCCGGCCAGCGTCGCCGCTTGCCCGGCCGCGAAGGTGATCGCGGCGCGGGTCGTGGATTCTCGCAGGGACGCGGGGAGGGCCGCCGAGGCCAGCTCCGTCGCGAGCAGGACGCCGATCCCGCCGGCGGCCGGAGCGAACCCCCGGCGGGTGAGCCGGGCCTTGAGCCGGTCGCGGGCCCGGGAGAGCCGCCCCCGGACCGCGGGCGTGGAGCACCGGAGCCGGCCGGCGGCCTCCTCGTAGCTCCGGCCCTCGACGCAGCAGAGCAGGACCGCGCCCCGGAGGGATTCGGGGAGGCGGTCGATCTCCTCGGTGAGCGCCCGGGCCAGCTCGCGGCGGCGGTCGTCGGGCTCGGCCGGGGGGGAGGCCGGCTCGACCGCGACGGGGCATTCGCGGGCCCGGCGGCGGGCGGCGTCGATCCGGGCGCGGGTCGCGACCCGTCGGGCCACGCCGAACAGCCAGGGGGCCAGGCCGTCGCCGTCGCGGATCGAGCCGGCCCGGCGGACCAGGACCAGGAACGTCGCCTGGAAGGCGTCCTCGGCGTCGTCCGGGTCGGCCAGGAGCCGACGGCAGACGCCCAGGACCATCGGGCCGTGCCGGGCCACGAGCGCGGCGAAGGCCGGCTCGTCGCGGCGGGCGACGAACCGGTCGAGCAGCTCTCCCTCCCCCAGCCCGACGACGGACTCGCCGCCGAAGGCCTGCCGGATCGGCCCCATGACCGCCGCCTGACCGATCTTCATGATCTCGCCCTCGACTCGTGGTCCGCTACGGTTATACTGCGGGCCGGCCGCCGATCGTCGCGCGAAATCCCCGGGTCCGCCGCCGTGGCGACATCCCAAGCCGCCCGGGCGGCGGACCTCGACCGGATGTGCGGGAGCGTCCGCCGGGCCGTCGCACGTGGGGCCGGAATGGGTCACGTCGTCGTCGGCGGGCTCCCGATAGGACCATTGCAGCCGGGAGGGCTGGCAACACGCGTGATCGCCGGGACCAGTGCAAGGACGCCCGTCGGCCCCGGGGCCCCTCTCCTGCGAGGGACTTCGGGTCGACCGACAGCGATGGACACCCGCGATCGGCATCTCCGCGCCAGCCCGTCCGGGAGCCCTCTCCGATGCGGATCGGTCTCGTCCTACGCTCCTTGCTCCGCCCGGGCCGGAAGGCCCGCCGGCTCCCACTCCGCCCCTCGAAGCGTCGTCCGACCTTCGGGGTCGAGGGGCTCGACTCGCGGCTGCTCCTGTCGACGGCGACGATGCTCTCGGCGACCACGGTCGACTCGCGGGGCGTGACGATCTCGTATGACGTGACGACTCCGACGGCCGACCCCTCGCTCCGGTTCGGGGTCTATCGCTCGGCCGGGCCCCAACTCGGGCCCGGGGCAGTGCCGGTCGCCGCGTCGCTGGCCGCGCCGGCGGTCGACGACTCGGGCGGCCCGGCCGACGCCCCCGGCGTCCACCGGCTGACGCTCCCGCTGGCCGGCGGCCTGCCGATCAACCCGAGGCATCCCTACGTCCTGGTCGTGGCCGACCCGGGGTCGGCGTCGGCGGGCCAGGCGGGGTCGGTCGCGTCGTTCCGCAAGGAGTCGATCGCCGTCGTCACCCACGGCGGGCTGGAATACTCCGCCTGGAAGAAGGACGGGCCGCCCTGGGAGCGGGAGATGGCCCAATCGCTCCGCCAGCAGGGCTACGACCGGGTGATCGCCTACAACTGGGTGGCGCAGAGCAGCACCCCAGGCCAGGCGGCGAAGCAGGCCCCGAGGCTGACCGCGATGGTCCTCGACGCCGCGAGCCAATTCCCGGCGGGCAACCCCGTCGACCTCCAGTTCATCGGCCACAGCGAGGGCGCCGTCGTCAACACCCAGGCGATCGTCCGGATCGAGGCCCGGGCCACGCCCCGGATCAAGGCCGGCTTCCTGGTAGACACCCTGCTCGACCCCCACGCCGCCAACCCCGACTTCCCCGGCCGCCAGTACAGCGTCGGCGGGCCGCTCGGCTGGATCGCCAAGCTGGCCATCGACAACTACCAGGCCAAGGCCCGGGACCCGCTGGTCTTCATCCCGGCCGGCGTCAACTCGGCGCAGGTGTTCTACCAGCAGACGGCCGTCAACCGCGACCACAACACGAACCAGGGCATCTATAACATCTGGGGCCAGGTCCCCGTCCCGGGTCAGGCGACCTACTACAACCTCACCGCGGCCGACGTGGTCCACTCGGGCAAGCACGGCGTCTACGCCTGGTACGAGCACCACATCGTGCCCACCCTGGGCGACGGGGCGACGCAGTTGGCCGCGGATGCCGTGTCCGGGACGCTCGCGAACCCGACCAAGCCGGGCGGCCGGGCGATCCCGGCCGGCCCCGCGACCTTCTCCGGGACGTCCGCGCCGGGCTCGACGGTGCTCCTGGAGGCCGGCCGGGGCCAGGGCCGGCTCCGCGTCGAGGGCCGGGCCGTCGCCGCCGCCGACGGGTCGTGGACCGCGACCACCGGGCCCCTCGCCGCGGGCCGCTACCGGGTCGTCGCCGAGTCGCACCTGCCCGGCTGGAACCCCAAGCTCGGGACCATGATGCCGACCGCCCCGCTGGGGGCCCTCGACGTCGGCCGCGGGGCCAAGGCGTGAGCCGGGGGGGTCACGGCCGGGCCGGGCCGGACAGGGCCAGGACCTCGACCACCCTCGGGCAGTCGGGGAGCGAGCCGAGGAAGGTCCGGCCGTAGGGCTTGCTGAGGACCCGGGGGTCGAGGATGGCGACGATCCCCGTGTCGGCCTTCGAGCGGATCAGGCGGCCGAACCCCTGCTTGAGCTTGAGGACCGCCTCGGGCACCTGGTATTCGACGAATGGATTCCCCCCCCGGCGGCGGATCGCCTCGAGCCGGGCTTCGAGGAGCGGGCGGTCGGGCACGCTGAACGGCAGGCGGACGATGATCACGTTCGAGAGCGCCTCGCCCGGGACGTCGACGCCCTGCCAGAAGCTGTCGGCGCCGAAGATCACGCTGTCCACGTCGGCCTTGAACGCCTCGACCATCTTCGACCGCGGCATCCCGTCGGTCTGGGCGTAGAGGGCGATGTTCCGCTCGGCGAACCACGGCGCGAGCGTCCGGGCGGCCGTCTCGAGCATCTTGGTGGACGTGAACAGGACGAACGCCTTGCCGTTGGTCTTCTCCAAGTAGTAAGGGATGGCCCGGATCGCGGCGTGCTCGTAACCGTGGGGGTCGTCGGAGGGGTCGGGCAGGTTCCGGGGGATGTGGATGGCGACCTGCTTGGGGTAGTCGAAGGGGCTCCCGAGCTGGAGGGATTCGCACTTCGTCAGGCCGACCCGCGTCTTGGCGAAGGTGAAGCCCGGCGGCGAGCCGACGCTCAACGTGGCCGAGGTCAGGATGCACGTCGGCACGCGTTCGAAGAGGTCGCGGCGGAGGATCGGCCCGACGTCGAGCGGGGCGCAGGCCAGGGTCAGGCGGCGACGCTGGCCCCCCTCCTGGTCGATCCAGTAGACCGATTCGGCCACGTCCTGCGCCAGCCAGCTCGACAGCGAGGAGGCCAGGATCTCGCAGCGGTCGCCGGCGGCCCCCAGCTCGACGCGCTGTTCTTCCTCCTCGACCTCCCCGGCCCCGCGGGCGATGGCCGAGGCGAGCTTGCGCAGCTCCTCGCCGAGGGTGTCGCGGAGCCCGGAGGGGGCCCGGAGCCGGCCGTTGGACGAGCCCCGGCGGCCCTGCCAGTCGGCCACGTTGGCGAAGAAGTCGTCCGACGCCTGCCGGGCCCGCATCGCCTGGGCCACGGCGTCGTCGAGCCCGTGATAGACGAGCAGGCCCTTGCGGGTCCGCTCGTTGTAAAGCCGGGTCAGCGCGAAGTCGACCTGGCTGTTCGAGACGCGGAGCCCCAGGTGGTCGCCGGCCACGGCTTCGAGGGTGTGGGCCTCGTCGAAGACGGCGACGTCGTACTCGGGCAGGAGGCTGGCCCCGGAGCCGCGGAGGGCGAGGTCGCTCATGAAGAGGGCGTGGTTGACGACCAGGATGTTGGCCGTCTTCATCCGCTGGCGGGCGGCGAAGTAGAAGCAGTCGCGGTACTTCGGGCACTTCCGGCCCAGGCAGTTGCCGTGCTCGGAGCCCACGGCGTCCCAGACCGCCGCGGCGGGCTTGAAGTCGAGGTCCGACCGGCTGCCGTCCCCCGTCCGGGCCGCCCAGAGCTTGATGTCGGCGAGGTGGTCGAGCTCCTCGGGCCGGCCGAACGTCGCCCCGGCGCGGGCGGACGCGGCGTCGAGCCGGCGGAGGCTGATGTAGTTCGACCGGCCCTTGACCAGGACCGCCGTGAACTCCTCCGGCATCACCGCCTGCAATAGCGGGATGTCCTGGCCGAGCAACTGCTCCTGCAAGCTGATCGTGTGCGTCGACACCACGACCTTCTTGCCCGCCCCCGCCGCCGCCAGGATCGCCGGGACGAGGTAGGCGAAGCTCTTGCCCACCCCCGTGCCCGCCTCGACCATCAGGTGCGAGCCGTCCTCGATGGCGCGTGCCACCGCGCGGGCCATCATCAACTGCTCGGGCCGGGCCTCGTAGCGGTCGCCCATCCGCCGGGCGATGGCCCCGCCGGGTCCGAGGGTTGGGGCCGGGTCGAACTGCGGCATCCTGCCCCTCCTTGAATGAGACCTCGCACAACCTATTTGCCCGCGGCGCCGATGACGTATCCGACCAGGCCGCCGACGAGGCCGGCCAGCGTCAACGAGGCCCCGACCCTGTCCTGCGGGGCCACGCCCACGAGGGAGAGGACCAGGCAGCACACGCCGACCGACGCGGTCGCCGCCGCGCCCCACTTCAGGAGGGACCGATCTCGCCATTCCGCGTGGGCCGCCCTCCGGAGTTCGAGCGTCCTCGCCTGGTCGGCCCCGGCTCGCTCCTCGATCAGTCGGGCCTCCAGCTCTCGAAGCGGCTCGGGCGAGCCGACGACCCCTCGGAATCGCGCGGCCTTCGCGGAGCCGACCAGGTCCGTCGAGAACGGGGCCGGCCGCTTCCGGGCCGGCCGCTCCGCGGCTTCGGGATCATCCGACGAGGGGGGTTCCGCCATGATTTTTCGCGTGGCTCAGCCTTCGGGGTGGGAGATCGGGGCGTCCGGCGCTTCATCGAGCGGGCCGAACCCGTGGATCTCGGTCTCCACGTTGAGGTCCTCGTCCGCGATGCACAACCTCTTGCCGGCCTTCTTGGCGTCGATGGCCAGCCGCATCAGGGTCAACGCCCGGACGAAGACCTCGGACTTCGATCCATCGAGGGCGACGGCCATGGACTTCATCGCCTCGTCGAGTTCCGGCGAGATGTTCAGCCCGATCGAGATCGGGAGGTCATCGGCGCCCGCGTCGAGGCCGGCCGGGGCGGCGGCGGCCCGCAGGTTATCGAGGCTGGCGCGACGGTCGACCCGCGTGCCGCGATCGATCCGGGGGTCTGATGCCACGGCAGGCTCCTGGGGAATTCCCGGCGATCTCGCCCTCAACGGCCCGTGATCGTCCCTTCGGTCGGGCTCGACGCCGTCGCATACAACTTCTTGCCGATCCGCCCGGCCCCGGCGGCGAGCCGGCCGGCCTCGATGGCCAGGCGCATGGCGTGGGCCATCCGGAGGGGGTCCCGGGCGCCGGCGATCCCGGTGTTGAGGAGGACGCCGTCGCAGCCGAGTTCCATGGCGAAGGCCACGTCGCTGGCGGTGCCGACGCCGGCGTCGACGATGACGGGATAGTCGGGGTCGTCGCCCTTGAGGTCTTCGAGGATGATCCGGATGTTGTTGGGGTTGAGGACCCCCTGGCCGGAGCCGATCGGGCTGCCGGCGGGCATCACGCTGGCGGCGCCGGCGGCCTTGAGGTGGCGGGCGATCACAGGGTCGTCGCTGGTGTAGCAGAGGACGTGGAACCCCTCGGCGACGAGGACCTCGGTGGCCTTGAGGGTCGCGACGGGGTCGGGCAGGAGGGTCCGGGTGTCGGCCAGGACTTCGAGCTTGATCCAGTCGGCGCCGGGGTTGCCCAGGCCCAGGAGCAGCTCGCGGCCGAGCCGGGCGGTCCGGAGGGCGTCGTCGGCGTTGAAGCAGCCGGCGGTGTTGGGCAGGATCGTGTAGCGGGCCGGGTCGAGGAAGTCGATCAGGCTCCGCCCCTCGCGGTCGAAGAGGCGTTCGCGGCGGACGGCGACGGTGACGACCTCGGAGCCGCTGGCGGCCAGGCAGTCGCGCATCAGCTCGAGCGTCGCGTACTTGCCGGTCCCGACGAGCAGCCGGCTCCGGAACCGATGCGGGCCAATCGCCAGGGGGGGGGCCGCGGGCCCGTCGGCCTCGGGCGACCCGCCGCCGACGAGGGTCACGACTTCGAGGGTGTCGCCGGGCTCGATCCGGGCCTCGGCGTGGCGGGTCCGGGGGACGAGGTCGCGGTTCCGCTCGACGGCCACGTGCTCGGGCCTGACGCCGAGGTGGCGGAGCAGGTCGGCCACGGTCAGGGGCTCGGGCACGTCGCGCCGCTCGCCATTCAACGTGATCGTCACGGGGGGTTCCGTCGGTTCGTCCGGGGCCTTCGGGGATCGGAGATGGTCGCGTGGCCGCCTGGGGCCTTGCACGGACGTCCATCGTAGGGCGTCGACCACGCGGCGGTCAAGCGGGGCCGGGCGGCCCGTCCCCGATCCGTTCGGGCCGGGGGTCGACGAGGGCGGGTCGAAATCGGCCGATCCGGGGCGGACGTGAATCCTCGGGCCCGATCCGGAAGTAGTGTGTTTGCGGGATCGCCCGGGGGCGAAGATGTAGACGGTCGGCGTCCGGGTCGCGCGAGGAGCACCGGGGCCGATCTCGCCAGGGGCCGAGGGGCCGAGGGGCCGATCGACGTGGAAATCAACTTGAGTCGAGATGATGGGATGGCGAGCGGGGGGGAAGCGGCCCCGGCGAGGCCCCGGCTCCTCCTGGTCGAGGACGATCCGTGCACCCATTCGGCGTTCCGGAAGATCTTCGCCAGGCTGGGCTGGGAGGTCTCGTCGGCGATGACCGTCGCCGGCGGGCTGATGCTCCTGGAACTCCGGCCCGAGGCGTTGATCCTCGACCTGATGCTGCCCGACGGCGACGGGGTGGACCTGCTCCGAAAGATCCGCGCCGATCGGCTCGCGACCCGGGTCGCCGTCATGACCGGCGTCGAGGACCGCGACCGCCTGGACGCCGTCCGCCTGCTCCGGCCCGAGGCCCTGGTCCGCAAGCCGGTCGACCTCGACGAGGTGCTCCGGGCCATCGGCGCCCGGCGTCGCTGAGCGGCGTCACGCGGGGCCCGGTCATCCTGCCCGAGATTTCAGATCGCTAATTCCAGATCTCAAATCATTTTGAAGCATTGCTTTATCATTTGAGACCCGAGACCTGGAGTCGCGGACTTTCCCGCCGTGCTCCGCATCAGGCGCCGTCGAGGGCGCGGAGGTTGCGGGCGATCTGGTAGTGGCAGAGGGCCAGGGCGCAGGCGTCGGCGACGTCGTGCGGCTCGGGCAGGCGGTCGAGCCCCAGCTCCACCCGGATCGCGTGCTGCATCTGCTCCTTGGGGGCCTTGCCGCTGCCGGTGAGCGTCTTCTTGATCCGGGCCGGCGCGTAGCTGAAGACGGGGACCCCCCGCTCGGCGGCGGCCAGCATGATCACCCCCCGGGCATGCGACATCAGGATCGCCGTCCGGGGATGGGCGGGGTGGCTGTGGACCTGCTCCAGGGCCATCGACGTCGGCGGGAAGGCGTCGAGGACCTCCAGGATGCCCCGGTGGAGCACCAGGAGCCGGGCCTCCAGCGACTTCGCCGAGGCCCCGCGCGGCCGGAGCATGCCCGCCTCGCGGACGAACGGCCCCCGCGAGGTCGGCTCGACCACCGCATACCCCGTCACGCCCAGGCCCGGGTCGATCCCGACCACCCGGCCCGGCGATGGGTCGGGGTCGGGGTCGGTCGGGGAGGCCGGTCGTCGCGCCGTCGTCGCCATCTCGCGGGGCCCTCCCTGGACCACGGTCGGGCATGGCCGGCCCTCGGCCCTCGGCCCCGACCTCCTTCCCGTCGATCGATCAATCGACCTTCCAGCTCGTCCCGTCCGGCCGGTCTTCGAGGGTGACGCCCAGGGCGGCGAGGCCCTCACGGATCTCATCGGCCATCGCGAAGTTTTTCTCCTTCCGAACTCGTGTACGGAGTTGCACGAGGAGGTCGAGGAGCGGCGCGGTGAGCTGGTCCCCGGCGGGCTCGGCCCGGGCCCGGGGGTGGCGGAATAGGCCGAGGATCCGGGCCAGCTCCTTGAGCACGACGACGCCGGAGCGGAAGCCGGCCAGGGCGGCCGGGTCGGTCCCGGGCGAATCGAGCTTGTGGACATCGGCATGACGGTTGAGGGCGCGGGCCAGCTCGTGCAGCTCGCCGAGGGCGCCGCCGGTGTTGAAGTCGTCGTCCATCGCCTCCAGGAACCGGCCGCGGTGCTCGTCGACCTCGGCGATCGGCACGTCGGGCCGGGCGTCGTCCTTGCGGGCCGGCGCATCGAGGGCGTAGTAGCTCTCGCCGGTCAGCCGCTCGAACCGATCGAACAGGCCGTGGAAGGCTTCGAGGCTCCGGGCCAGCTCGTCGAGCCGCTTGGGACCGTAGTCGGTCGGCCGGCGATAGTGGCTGGCGATGAACAGGCAGCGGAGGGTGTCGGGGTCGTACTTCTGGAGCAGGTCGCCCATCACGATGATCGTGTCGGGGTCGGACTTGCTGATCTTCTTGCCGTCCTTGGTGATCAGGCCGTTGTGGAGCCAGTAGGTGGCGAACGGCTTGCCGCTGAACGACTCGGACTGGACGACCTCGTTCTCGTGGTGGGGGAAGACGAGGTCGAGGCCGCCGCCGTGGATGTCGAAGTGGTCGCCGAGGAGCTTCATGCTCATGGCGGAGCACTCGATGTGCCAGCCGGGCCGGCCCGGCCCCCAGGGGCTGTCCCACGCCGGCTCGCCGGGCTTGGAGCCCTTCCAGAGGGCGAAGTCGCCGGGATGATGCTTGACCGAGGTCGGCTCGATCCGGGCGCCGGCCTGGAGTTCCTCGGGGTCGCGGTGGCTGAGCTTGCCGTACTCGGGGGCCTTGGTCACGTCGAAGTAGACGTCGCCGCCCGAGGCGTAGGCGAACCCCTTCTCGATCAGGCCCCGGGTCATCGCCGCGATCTCGGCGATGTGCTCGGTGGCCTTGGGCATGTGGTCGATCCCGTCGACGCCCAGGGCCGAGAGGCAGTGCCGGTAGTCGGCGGTCACGCGGTCGGCCAGGTCCTTGACGGTGGTCCCGTCCTTCTTCGCCTGGACGATCAGCTTGTCGTCGACGTCGGTGATGTTGACGACCCAGGTGACCTCGTAGCCGAGGTAGACGAGGTACCGCTTGATCGTGTCGAAGGTCACCGGCCCGACCATGTGGCCGATGTGGCTGTTCGAGTAGACCGTGGGCCCGCAGACGTACATGCCGACCTTGCCGGGCACGACGGGCCGGAACGGTTCCTTGGCCTGCGTCAGCGTGTTGTAGAGGCGGAGCGACATGGGCGGACTCGGGCCTTCGGGGTTCGATTCGACGACCAAGAGAGGCGAGGCGACCGCGCCCCGACGGGTTTCCGGCGGCCCGCCGCCCCGGGCCCTCCGGGTTCAGTCGCCGGCCCCGGCCCGGAGGAGGACGACGGCCTCGCAGGCGATGGCCTCGCCGCGGCCGATCGGGCCGACGTGCTCGCCGGTCTTCGCCTTGACGTTGACGGCGGAGATGTCGAGGCCGAGCAGGCGGGCGAGGTTCGCGCGGATGGCCGGCTTGTGGGGGGTGAGCTTGGGCTCCTGGGCGTGGACGATCACGTCGCAGTTGCCCGGCCGGTAGTCGGACCGGGCGACCCGCTCGACGACGTCGGCCAGGAGCCGCCCGCCGTCGAGGCCCGCCCACCGGGGGTCGGTGTCGGGATAGTGCTCGCCGATGTCGCCCAGGGCCGCGGCGCCGAGCAGGGCGTCGGCCACGGCGTGCATCACCACGTCGGCGTCGGAGTGCCCGAGCAGGCCGCGCGGGTGATCGATCCGGACCCCGCCCAGGATCAGCGGGCGGCCCTCGACCAACCGATGCGTGTCGTGACCGATCCCCACCCTCATCGACGCCGCCCCTTCGCCTCGATGCGCATCCCGGCCGCCCGCGACGTCCCAATGTTAACCCGTCCACCCCGGGATTGCCAATCCCGGCCGCGCCGCGTCCCGGCCCACACTCGGCCGACCCGTCAGACCCCCCGGAGGACCAGGCAGGTGTTGCTGCCGCCGAAGCCGAAGGAGTTGGACACGGCCACGTCGACGGGGTGCGGCCTCGCCTGGTTGGCGACGTGGAGCAGGCGGCACTTGGGGTCCGGGTCGTCGAGGTTGATCGTCGGCGGGAGGGCCTGATGGTCGAGGGCGGCGATGCAGGCGATCGCCTCCACGGCGCCGGCGGCGGTCAGGAGGTGGCCGGTCATGCTCTTGGTCGAGCTGACGGGGACGCGGTCGGTGGCCGCGCCCAGGACGATCTGCAGCGCGTTGGCCTCCAGGACGTCGCCGACGGGCGTGCCCGGGGCGTGGGCGTTGACGTAGCCGATCGCCCCGGGCTCGACCCCCGCCCCGGCCAGGGCCTGGCGCATCGCGGCGACGGCGGGGCCGGGCTCGGGGCTGGGGATCACCGAGTGGAAGGCGTCGCTGCTCGACCCGAAGCCGGCGACCGCGGCATAGGCGCGGGCCCCGCGGGCCCGGGCCGGGCCCGCCGGCTCGATCACGAACGCCGCGCCCCCCTCGCCGATCACGAAGCCGTCGCGGGCCGAGTCGAACGGTCGCGAGGCGAGCCGGGGCTCGCCGTTGCGTCGCGAGAGGGCGCGGAGGTTGCCGAAGCAGCCCATCGCCATCGGCGTCACCGCCATGTCGCACGACCCCGCCACGCAGGCGTCGGCCCAGCCGAGCCGGAGCCATCGGCGGGCCACGGCCAGCGCGTGGTTGCCGCTGGCGCAGGCGGCCGAGAGCGACAGCGACGGCCCGGTCAGGCCGAGTTCCCCCTTCGCGATCGCGACCAGCGGGTCGGGCCGCCAGGGCTGGGGCGATCCCTCGGGATGGGCCTGCCCCTCCCACGAGATCAGCCACTCGGCTCCCAGGCCGAGCACCAGGCCGACGCGGGCCTCCGACCGTCGGTCCCACCAGCCCGAGTCGCGGAGCGCGGAGGCGCAGCACCAGAGGACGAGCCGTTCGAGCGGCCGTCGGCCGTCGAAGTCGTCGGCCGGCCAGCCCTCGGGCCGGGGAATCCGGTCGACCCGGCCGGCGATCTTGCTCGGGTGGTCGGCGACGGAGAACTCGTCGACGCCGCGGATGCCGGAGCGCCCTTCGAGGAGGCCCGCGGCGATCGTCGGGTAGTCGTGGCCCAGCGGGGTCGAGGCCCCGATCCCCGTGATCCAGGCGTCGTCGTCGTCGATGATAGGGCTCATGAATGTCCTCAATCGCCGCGGGCGATCCCGGCCCGGGCGGGGGCCGGGCGGAAGTGGGGCGCGGGGATCGTCGACCCCGCCGCGTGGCCGCCGTCGACCCGCCGCGATCCGCCGGGGTCGGCCCCGAGCCAGCCGGCGATGGTGGCCCGGTCGGCCTCGGACCCGGCCTTGGGGTCGAGCTGGAGGGCGTCGGGCGAGACGAGCAGGCGAGGGCCCCCGTGGTCGGCCTTCGCCGGGACCAGGGCCAGGGCTAGGGCCTCGTAGTCGCCGGGCGTCTCGATCGCCACGGCGCCGTCGCGGCCGCCGGACCGGCCGCTGACGACGACCCAGATGCCGGCGACCGACCCGGAGTCGAGCAGCGTGGCGGCGGCGAGCATCGCCTCGCGTTCCCCGCCGGGCGTCCCGCCGACCCCGAGGTTCGGGCCGTGCGCCTTGAGGGCCTGGCTGAACGCCCCGGAGGGGGAGTGGAGCGAATGCGCCGGGACCAGGTGCGGCGAGACCCCCCAGGCCCCCTCGGCGAGGAACTGCGGGAAGGCGGCCTCGAACATCGCCCGGCCCAGGAACCGGGGGGCCGCCAGGACCGCCCAGGCGGCGAAATCGCCGGGCTCCAGCCCCCCCCTGGCGACCGCCCGGAGGATGGCGGCCAGGCCGACCACCGTCTGCTCGTCGGCGTGCCGGAGCAGGCTGGGCGCGATCGCCGAGTCGCCGAGCGACCCGGGTGCCTTCCGGAGGGCGGGGATCTCGGCGGCGGTCGCGCGATGGACGGCGTACGCGACCACGTCGCAAGCGACGGGCGTCGCGAGTCGACCCGGTGGGGGCGTGGGGGGCAAGATCCGTCCGTCCCTTCCGATTCGAGGGGCACTCGGCCGGCCCGACGGCTCGTCGTGAAGCCGGGGCCGCGCGGCCGATTGTGCCGATCCGCCCGTTCCTGTCAACGGCGAACCCGCCCCGGGCCCGTCATCCCGCCATGTGCTGGATCAGGTGCCGCCGCGCGATGATCAGGGCTTCCCGGCGCTTCTCCGGCGACCCCTCGAAGGCCCGGTCTTCGACCTCGATGGCGACGTGGCCGTCGTAGCCGGCCTCGGCGAGGGTGCCGAGGAACGCGCCCCAATTCACCTCGCCCAGGCCGGGGAGCTTGGGCGTGTGCCAGAGCTTGGGGTGGGCCAGGACGCCGTGGTCGTCGAGCGCCCGGGCGTCGACCCGGGCGTCCTTGGCGTGGACGTGGACCAAGCGGTCGCGGAACTCGATGAGGGGGGCGAGGTAATCCATCCGCTGCCAGACCAGGTGCGACGGGTCGAAGTTCAGGCCGAAGCTCGGGCTGGGGATCGCCTCGAACATCGCCCGCCAGATGGCCGGGCTCGTCGCCAGGTTCTTGCCGCCGGGCCACTCGTCGGCGGTGAACAGCATCGGGCAGTTCTCGATCCCGACGCGGACCCCCCGCGCCTCGGCGTGGTCGATCAGGGGCCGCCAGGTCTCCAGGAATCGCGGCCAGTTCGCCTCGACCGACAGCGCGGGGTCGCGGCCGGCGAACGAGTTGACCACGCCGACGCCGAGGTTCGCCGCCGCGTCGATCAGGCGATGGAGGTGGGCCGTCGCGGCCTCCGCCTCCGCCCGATCGGCCGTCAGGGGATTCGGGTAGTAGCCGAGCCCGGAGATCGCCACGCCGTGGCGGTCGATCGCGGCCCGGACGTCCCGGATCGCGTCCGGATCGAGCGTCGTGGTGTCCAGGTGCGTCACGCCCGCGTAGCGCCGCTCGGCCTTGCCCGGCGGCCAGCACATCACCTCGACGGACGAGAACCCCGCGCCGGCGGCGAAGGCCAGCACTCCGTCCAGCGACAGCTCCGGCAAGATCGCCGATACGAACCCGAGCTTCATGGCCCCGTCCCCCTCACCACACCACACCACACCGGCCATTCATCAGAACCGCAGGAGCCCGAACAGGACGCCGACGGCGATCCCGGCGCCGTGGGCGATGTTGGCCATGTTGAACGGGAACCCCCGGCTGCCGGGCATCAGCAGGGGCAGGACGATTCCCGCGGCGAACCAGACCAGCATGTTGTTGAAGCTCCGGTTGTCGAGCGAGAGCCCGTCCTCGGGCTGGACCTGCCCCTTGACCCAGAGGTAAGCGGCCAGGGCGAAGACGACGCCCGACATCCCGCCGAAGCCGCCGCCCGAGGAGACGAACTGGCCGACGTTGCCCGCGACCGCCGCGACGATCACGATCAGGGCGAATCGCCAGGGGCCCTTGCGCATCTCGACCCGCTCGCCGAAGACGCGCATCGCCACCATGTTGAAGAACAGGTGGAAGATCCCGAAGTGGAGGAAGATCGGCGTGACGACCCGCCAGACTTGCCCGTGGCGGATCTCGTCGAGCCCGGTGTCGTGGACGAACCCTTCGTCGTCGACCGCCCTGATCGAGAAGGCGAGCGACGGGTAGGTCGGCGGGTAGAGCGTCATCAGGGCGGTGACGACGATGCTGGCAACGATCAGGGCGAACGCCAGCGGCGCCCGGCGATACATGGCCCCTTCCCAGCGGTCGCGGAGGTCGCTGACCCGCTTCCGGTAGGCGCCCTCCTCCTTCTCGGCCTGCTTGCGGATCGCCTTGGCGGCGGGCGCGGCCGAGCGGAATCGGGGGTCTTCGGGGGCGAGCAGGAAGTCGCCGAGGACCTGCTTCGCCTCCGGGACCCGGTCCTCGCGGTGGGCCCAGACGGCGAACCCTCCGCGGCCGGCGATGACCTTGGTCGAGATGTCGAGCGTCAGGAGGTAGTCCGCCAGGGCCCGGGCGTCCTTCTCCGTGGCGATGGTTCCGATCTCGCGCAAAACGGCTCTCCCCGATGGTCCCGAAGGGCGGACGGGTCGAATCGAAGCCCGGCCCGTCGACCTCCAGGTTAACAGAAGCCCTCGGGGGGGCCAACCGTCGGGGCGGAGCCGGGAGGCTCAGGCTGCGTCGACGCGGCGGGGGACGGCGCGGGCGTCCTCGGCGGCGTCGCCGGCCTCCTCGTGGTAATGGGCGTCGGTGTTGACTTTCCAGGTGTCGAAACGGCCCAGGCCGAGGATGTTCCGCGCCGCCAGCAGCGCGGTCATCATCGAGTGGTCCTGGTTGTTGTACTTGTGCATCCCGTTGCGGCCGGCCAGCTCCAGGTTGCCCAAGGTCTTGAGCCAGGCGCGGATCACCTTGAGGTGATCCTGGTAGACGTCGTCGTAGACGGGGTATGCTTTGGGCATCCGGACGACGCAGCCGTCGACGACGTCGACCGACCTGGCCAGGCCGATGGCCTCGATCTCGCGGCGGCCGAGCCCGATCAGGTCGGCGTCGGTCCGGGACCAGAGGTCGTCGCCCTCGAAGCAGAAGTACTCCAGGCCGAGGCTCGACCGGGAGGGGTCGGGGACGAGGTCGGGCGACCAGTTCTTGAAGTTCTGGATCCGGCCGACGCGGACGTCGGGCTCGTGGATGTAGATCCAGTTGTCGGGGAAGGTCTCGGGCCGGTCGAGGATCAGGACCACGGTGAGGAAGTCGCGGTAGCGGAGCGACTCGGCCGCCTCGATCACCTCGACGGGCGCGGGGGGCTCCATCACCCGGATCAGCTCGCGGATCGGCAGGGTGGAGAGGAAGTTCCGGCCGAGGTAGCGGGTGACGCGGAACCGGGAGTCGACGGCCAGGAACGCCGTGACGGCCGAGCCGTCGTGCTCGATCCGGGCGACCCGGCGGTCGTGGTGGACGGCGTTGCCGCCGGATCGGACCTTCTCGCGGGCGGCCTCCCACATCTGGCCGGGGCCGAGCCGGGGGTACTGGAAGCTGTCGATGAGGGTCTTGATGACCTCGCCGTTACCCTTGCCCTTAGCCCGGCCCTTCCGGCCGCCGAAGAGGGCGTTGAGCACGGTCTTGGTCAGGTTGAGCCCCTTGATCCGCTGCGCCGCCCAGTCGGCCGAGATCTCCTTGGTGGACATCCCCCAGACCTTCTCGGTGTAGGTCTTGAAGAACATCTCGAAGAGGGCCCGGCCGAAGCGGTTGACGGTCCAGTCCTCGAAGCTCCGCTCGGGCTTGATCGGCCGGAGCCGGGCCAAGACGTAGCTCAGCAAAATCCGGGCGGACCGGACCGGGCCGAGCTTGGTGAGGGCGTCGAGGGGCTTGAGCGGGTAGTGGAAGAACCGGCGGTCGTAGTAGATCCGGCTCATCCGCTTGCGCGTGAGGAACTGATCGGGGCCGAGGATCTCGTGCCAGAGGCGGTTGACCTCGTCGCTCTTGGAGAAGAAGCGATGGCCGCCGATGTCGAAGCGATAGCCCTTGTACTGGTCGGTCCGGCTGATCCCGCCAACCAGGGTCGGCTCGGCCTCTAGGACGACGCAGGATGCGCCGTGCTTGGTCAGCTCGTAGGCGGCGGTGAGCCCAGCGGGCCCGGCCCCGGCCACGACGGTAGCATAGGAGGCGACCACGGCCTCGCCGCCCGGGTCGTCGACCTTGGTCCAGCGGTGGGGAGGCAAGCCGGCGCGGGTGCGCCCCGGTCGCGGAGTCGGCGTCTCGGTGCCCATCCGGGCCCTCCCTGGCTTGTCGGCCGGCTCTGGTGCCCGGTCGGTCGATCGATCGGGGTCGCTCGCGGTCCCCGGGCACACCTCTATCTATGAGGTCGGCCCGAGGGACGGCGGAGTTGTGTCATAAATGTCCGACCCGGTCAAGGGCGCCGGTCGATGTCGGACCAGCGCTCAGGTCCCGACGAGTTCCCGGGCCTTCGCGACGAAATCCCCGGCCGCCTCGACCACCTCCGCCGGCCCCAGCTTCAGCCCCTGAGCCCGTTCGAAGGCCCGGAGGTGCCCCGGATCGAGCAGGCCCGGCCGGACGTACAGTTGCTCGCAGGCCAGGATCAGGCAGCGGAGGCCGGCCTCGCGATAACCCCTGGCGTACACGAGGGCCCGGAGCGCGGCGAACATCGCCTCGTAGCCCAGGGAGCCGACGTCGGCCGCGTCGGACTTGCCGGCCGCCTGGAGGTCCGAGGCCGCTCCGAGGCGGACGACCGCCAGCTTGAGCAGGGCCTCGACGCGAGCCGGTGCCTCGGCGTCCTTGAATAAGTACGGGCTTTCCAGGCACTTCTGGAGGGTGTTGATGATGGCCATTGGAAATCCTCGAGGCTCGGCCGTCGGCCGTCATCGACCCGCGTCGGCAGCTCACGCGCGTCGGGCCGAGATCCCTCGGCAGCCGGCGGCGATCCCGGCCGGCAGGAACGCCGCAGCATGGAGAGCGACCAAGTGGAGCAAGACGGGGGCCCAATTGGCGTGCTCGGGGTTCACGCCCGAGTCTCGCATCGTGCTGACAACCAGGCCACCCTCGACACCCAACGCCGCCACCAGGAACATGAGACCTCGGGTCGAGATCCGGGGCAGTCGGACGGCCCGGATCAGCCGACGACCGCGGTTCGACCGGGCAAATGATATCGCCATCATGGTGAAGATGGAGGCGGCGGCGACCGGCCACCAGACCCAGACGAAGCCGAGCGGCGTCGGGGGGCTGATCGTGGTACGACTCACCACGCCTGTCGTGAGGCCCGTGAGGATACGCTCGACTCGACCGTTCTGGTAACCTAGCTCCCTCTCCAGCGACGGGAGCGGACCCCCACCTTTTATCGTACGGTGCGCGTTTCTTGTCTCAAAGATGACGCGATGCATCGCCTCCCTGGAATGGCGGATCGCCGCCAGGTCCACGCCGGCCAGGAGGGTCGCGACGAGCAGCCATCGGATGCGATCTTGTCCCATCATGGCCCGGCCTCCGCGACGATCTGACTTCAACGGGCGGGAGCCTCCGGCCCATCATCCGCCACCAGGCCGGGCGCCGCGTCGGGCCGGGCCACGCCGCCGATGGTGAACATCCGCGAGCGGGCCATCGCGACCGAGTCGCGGGCGAGCGGGCGGGCGTAGACGCCGAAGCCGACGGCGACGAGGGCGGCGACCGCGATGGCCGCGGCGATCGCGGGGGTCGCCGCCCGGCCCCTCGCGTCGCGGGCCGGTCGGAGGAACATCGCCCGCAGGACCCGGGCGTAGTAGAACGCCGAGACCACGCTGTTGAACAGGCCGAGCATCACCAGCCAGAGGAACGTCAGGCGGTGTTGGGGGGCGGCGTTGAGGGCTCCCATGAACATGAACAGCTTGCCGAAGAACCCGGCCAGGGGCGGCAGGCCGATCAGCGAGAGCATCAGGAGGACCACGCAGACGGCCAGCCCGGGGGAGCGGGCGCCGAGGCCGTCGAGGTCCTCGATCCGCTCGGACCCGCCGTCGCGGAACAGCCAGGCGGCCAGGGCGAAGGCGCCGAGATTGGTGAAGCTGTAGACCACCAGGTAGAACAGGACCGAGCCCGCCGCGGCCGAGGGGTCGACGGAGACGACGGCCGCCAGCACCCCGACGAGCAGGTAGCCGGCGTGCGCGATCGAGGAATAAGCGAGCATCCGCTTGAGGTTCGTCTGCGCCAGGGCCGCGAAGTTGCCGTAGGTCATCGTCGCCCCGGCGATCACGGCGACCAGCCCCACCCAGCCCGGCCCGGCCAGGCTCTCCGGCCGGCTCGCGTAGGGGCCGAGCGCCTGGACCATCACCTTCATCAGGGCGACGACGCTCGCCAGCTTCGACCCCGTCGCGATCCAGGCGGAGACCGGGGCGGGGGCCCCTTCATACGCATCGGGCGCCCACTGGTGGAACGGGACGGCGGCGATCTTGAAGCCGAATCCGACCAGGACCAGGAGCACGGCCGACGCCCCGGCGAGGTCGCCCGAGAGGCCCGTCGCCGCCCCCCGGGCCAGCAGCGCCTGGCCGATCCCGGCGAGGCGGGTCGTCCCGGTCAGGCCGTAGAGCAGGCTCAGCCCGAACAGGAAGAGGGCGGAGGAGACCGAGCCGTAGACGAAGTACTTCAGCCCCGCCTCGGGCGAGCGGCGGTTGTCCTTCTCGAAGGCGGCGAGGAGGTAGAGGCAGATCGTCATCATCTCCAGGCTGAGGAAGAGCGTGATCAGCTCCTCCGAGGCGATCAGGAGCATCATCCCCACCGCCGCCCAGAGCGTCAGGGCGTAATATTCGCCCCAGTGCTCGGTGAAGGTCCAGCTCGCCGAGAGCGCCACGACCAGGCCGAGCAGGACCACGACGAGGGCGTTGAGCCGCTCGGCGAGCGGGCCGCCCAGGGCGGTCCCGAGGAACAGCGAGGGCTCGCGGGCGGCCTTAGACGCCAGGCCGGGGTACTCGGGCAGGAAGGCCGACACCAGCGCCGCGAGCACGCCCGCCAGCGTGACCAGGCCGAGCGTCCGCGCCCGACGGGCGGCGGGCACGCCGCGGAGCAGGGTGAAGTCGACGGCCAGGACGACCAGGCCCCAGGCCGAGAGCAGGGCGGCGGGGGCCAGGTGGATCAGGTCGCGGGCGTCGGGCGAGAGGACGGCGTCGGGCATCGTCGCGGGGGCTCCGGTGAGGGCTCGCTCACCCTCTGAGGCTGTCGAGGCGGTCGACGTCGGAGGCGTGGGCCCGGCGGTAGCAGAGCAGGACCAGGCCGATCCCGACGGCCACCTCGGCGGCGGCGACCGTGATCACGAACACGGCCAGGACCACGCCCGACATCGGGCCGTCGCCGGGGTCGGGCACGCCGTACCGCCAGAACGCGACGAGGTTGATGTTGGCGGCGTTGAGCATGATCTCGATCGCCATCAGCACGGCGATCGCGTTCCGCCGGACCAGGACGCCGAAGAGGCCGACGGCGAAGCAGGTCGCCGCGAAGTAGAGGAACCAGGCCAGGGGGATGTCGCTCATGGCGTGGGGCTCGCGTGCCGATCGTCGGCGGTCGACCGGGCCGGCTTCCGCCGCGACGATCGCCCGCGGCCGGCGGGGTCGTCGTCCTTGTCCTGCGTCGCCAGGGCGATCGAGCCCACCAGCGCGGCCGTCAGGAGCAGGCCGGCGACCTCGAACGGGAGGGCGTAGCGGCCCATCAGCTCGTCGCCCAGCGACCGGGCCATGTCGTTGATGGCCCGGGCCCGGGGCGAATCCCGGAGCGCGGGGTCGGGGCCGATCGCCGGCCGGGTCGCGACCCGGCCCCAGGGCTTGCGGGCGCCCAGGCCGCCCTCGCGGTCCACGCCCGCGACGATCACGGCCAGGAACCCCAGGCTCACCAGGGCCGCCGGGATGCGCCAGCCCCGGGGGCCGGTGGTCGTCTCGTCCCCCCGGACGTCTCGCGTGAGCATGATCCCGAACATCATCAGGATGGCCACGGCGCCGATGTAGATCAGGACCTGCACGGCGGCGAGGAACTCGGCCTCCAGGAGGACGAACTGGCAGGCGACCAGGAAGAAGAACGCGACGAGGTAGAGCGCCGCATGCACCAGGTTGCGGGCCAGGACCGTCCCCAGGGCCGAGAGCACCCCGAGCGTCGCCAGGGCCAGGAACAACGTCTGAGACAAGACTTCGGACCTCCAGGATGCGGGACGATCATCTCAAGCGTGGCGTCATCACCGGCCCGGGGCTCGCCTTCGCCGCCGCCCGGTTGATCGCGACCACGCCCACCACCGCGCCGGCCACGAGCGGGGCCGTCACCAGCCAGCCGAGGAGGTGATGCGGGGTCGCCGGGCGGATCACCAGCTCGAACCAGACGGCCGCGATCATGAGGTTGGCCAGGGCCAATGGCACCAGGTATTTCCAGGCGAAGTCCATCAGGCGGTCGACCCGGAGCCGGGGGAGCGTGGCCCGGACCCAGAAGATGAAGAAGATATAGGCGGCGACCTTGAGGCTGAAGATCGTCACCAGTGCCGCGTTGGTCGCCAGGAACGCGGGCCATCGGCCGGTCCCGAAGGCGTTCACCTGCAAACCGCCGACGAACGGGAGCGTGCCGCCGCCGAGGAACAGCGCCGTGCCCAGGCAGCTCACGCCGAAGATCCCCAGGTATTCGGCCAGGAAGAACAGGGCGAACCGCATCCCGGAATACTCGGTGTGGTAGCCGGCGATGATCTCCGATTCGGCCTCGGGCAGGTCGAACGGGGCGCGGTTGACCTCGGCGATGTTGGCGATCGTGAGGATCAGGAACGACAGCAGGCCCGGCGGCGAGAGCAGGAACCAGCCGAGGTCGACCTGGCGGTCGAAGATCGCCACCAGGCTGAGGCTCCCGGCCCAGAGGACCACGGGGACCGTCGCCAGGACTTGGGGGACCTCGTACGACACCAGTTGCGCGACCGCCCGCATCGCGCCGATGAGCGAGAACTTGTTCCGGCTCGACCACCCGGCCAGGAAGATCGCCAGCGGCGAGAGGCTGGTGATCGCGACCAGGAAGAGCAGGCCCGACGGCGGGTTCACCGCCGCCAGGCCCGAGCCGAAGGGGATCACCGCGAGCATCAGGAACGCCGAGACCAGCAGGAGGACCGGGGCCATCGTGTGGACCCAGGCGTCGGCCGTGGTCGGGACCAGGTGTTCCTTCGTTATCAGCTTGATGGCGTCAGCGATCGACTGGAGCAGGCCGAGGGGGCCGACCCGGTTCGGGCCGATCCGGTCCTGGAACCGCGCGGCGACCTTGCGCTCGGCCCAGACGACGTAGGCCATGACCCCGGGCAGGAGCCCGAAGAAGACGGCGAACCAGAACAGCCACCGGAGCCACGGCACCCCCTCGATGGCCGACGGCTGGGGCGAGTGGTAGACCGGGGCGGAGGCCCAGAGCATCGGAGAGGGGGTCACGCCCACCGGAGCACACCCTTCGCCCAGGCATAGGCCAGGCCGATGGCCAGGATCGCCAGGAAGATCGCCATCTCCGCCAGCGCGAAGGCCCCGAGCCCGCCGTAGCTGACGGCCCAGGGGTAGAGGAAGACGCTCTCGATGTCGAAGACGACGAACATCAGGGCATAGATGTAATACTGGATCCGGAATCGGACCCAGGTCTCGCCCGTGGTCCGGACGCCGCACTCGTAGATCTCCCCCTTGACCCGCGACCGCTTGCGCGGGGCGACCAGGGCGACGACGAGCAGGGGGGCGAGGGCGAAGGCGATCGCGCCGAGCAGCAGCAGGCCGATGAATGCGTAGTTGGTGACGACCATCGGCCTCTTTCCCGGGCGGACTTCAGGCGGGGGAGACGACCTCGAACCGGGTGTTCTCGTCGAGGGCGACGTCGGTGATCTCGCCGTCGTCGCGGCGGAGCCGGATGGTCGGCTGGCGGCAGTACAGCCCCTTGCCGCCCATCTCCATCCCGCCCACGGGCCGGACGCTCTCGCGCTCGACGACGCCGACGAAGCTGGTCGTCCACTCGCGATGCCCGACCCGGACGAACTGGGTGGCCCGGACGCGGGTGCCCGGCTCGTACCGGGACTTGGGGGGCGTGGGGATCATCGGGGGTCGGTTCCGTCGCTTCGACCGGCCGGGGCCCTCGGGGCGGCCCGGCCTCTGGCCTTGTTGGGAAGGGCATCATACCGGGCCCGGGGCCGCACGGGCAAGGGAAGCGGGCCGATTGCCGCCCCGGGAGGACCACGGGGGGCCGGGCCCAGCCCCCCGGCCTTCAGGGGTTCAGGACGACCTTGATGCAGCGGTCCTTCTTGTCGCGGGACGTCTTGTAGGCCCCGGGGGCCTCCTCGCCCATCGGCTCGTGGCCGAGGATGTCGCCGGGCTCCATCGTCGGCATGTAGCCGTCGAGGAGGTGGAGGTCGGACCCGCAGATCGCGGTCGAGGTGACCTTGATGATGACGTCGCGGGGGTCCTCGACCTTGGGGTCGGGGACCGTGTCGACGCGGACGTCCCCCTTGCCATGCCAGCAGAGCGCCCTCAATGGGTGACTCCTCTTGGGTTCCGGCGGTCGGACTCGGCGGTCACCGCCGGCCCGGGGACTCGCCCCGATCCGAAAGGCCGGGCGCCTCGGGGCCGCCTCGCACCAATGATCGAACGGCCTCGATGTGATAACCCGAGGGATGTCGCGAAGACGGGCGTACGCTCGAGCGCAAATCCGATGCCCGTCGGGCGGGGTGCCGATCGAGCGGAGCGCCCGCCGGCTCGCGATCGGGCGAGGCCCGGCTCAAGCCCGCCCCATCACGTCAACTCGGCCGGGCTCCGGGGCCGAAGCGGCGAGGGCCTTGCCGAGCCGCTGGGCCTTCTTCTTGGCCACCTTGGCCCGCTCGGCCACCTCGTCGGCGTCGGCGTAGGCGTCGGGGTGAGTCCGGGCGTAGTAGTCGCTGGAGACGAGGAGGTCCTGGAGCGTGAAGATGTGCGACTGGTGCCGCTCGTAGTTCGACAGCTCGAAGTTCTGGTCCATCTTGATCGCGTCGAACGGGCAGTACTCGGCGCAAAGGCCGCAATTCATGCACACGTCCATGTCGACGTAGAAGTCGGCCGGCAGGGGGACGGGCTTGCCGTCGGGCTTCCGCGCCTGGGTCATCCAGATGCACTGTGGGGGGCAGACCTTCGCGCAGATGTTGCACGACGTGCAGCGGACGTGGCCGTCCTCGGCGTCATAAATCAGCATCGGCAGGACGCGCGACCGCTCGAAGACCGGCAATCGCTCGTCGGGGTACTCGACGGTCCAGAGCCCCTCGGTCCGGGCGTCCTGGCGGACGACCGGCTCGTCGCCGCGCCCCTTCGCGCCGAACCAGAGGTCGACCCGTTGATGGCCGCCCCCCCGGCGCAGGAAGGTCCGGCCATGGCCGACGAGGAAGGTCCGGACGAACCGCCGGAGCGTGACGAGGTGGCCGACGATCAGGCCCTTGCCGAAACTCATTGAGTCGCTTTCGATGCAAAGAGGAAAAGATGCCGCCCGGTTGCCGGGGCGATGGTCGTTCAGCCGACCTCCGGCTTGCCGACACAACGGAGAAGGTTGCCGATGATCTTTCCGAGTTGGTCGAGGTAGTAATCCGATCGGTCGATCTCGACCGTCTCCCCCGTCAGTCTCAGGAATCTCCAGAGGCTGCCGGTCGGCACCGCGCCGAAGATCGCGGTCGGCCCGACTCCCGCACGTTCGTTGAAGATCCGGGCGGCCAGCATCTCCGCGACGCATTGGCCCAGGCCCGACTTGATGTTGTCGTTCTTCGCCTCGACGACGGTGAGGACCGGAGGCCCGAGGATCAACTGGATCGGCCCTTGGGAGAGGATGAAATCGCAGACCCCATCGAGCCCGCGATCCGGCGCCACGTCGAAGCTGACCCCCGAGAAGAAGCCGATCTGGCCCCCCATCAGCCGCCGGATTTCCAGGAGGATCGGCACGACGATCAGCTCCGATCGTGCCTTCTCGGTGTGGACCGCCAGGGCCAGCGGAATTCCCTCATCCAGGATCGTCTTGAGGTGTGGACTGATCGGGTGATCGGCGACGGCGGCGAACAGATCCACCCGGTCGTCGACCTTGAGCTGGAATTTTCCCAGGACGGTTTCGAGGGTGAAGTCGCTATAGGCCACGCGAGATCGTCCTCCCGCTCCGGCGGGTCACCGGTCCACCTCGCCCAGGACGATGTCCAGGCTGCCGAGGATGCCGACGACGTCGGCGATGGTGTGGCCCAGGCACATCGACTCGAGGGCGGTGAGGTTGAGGAAGCTGGGGCTCCGGACGTGGTAGCGGTAGGCGGTCGCGGTGCCGTCGGAGACGACGTAGTAGCCGAGTTCCCCCTTGGGGTTCTCGACCCGGGAATAGGCCTCGCCGGCGGGGACCTTGATCTGGTAGCTCTTCTTGCCCGGCAGGATCGGCCCGGCGGGGAGCCCGCGGAGGGCCTGGCGGAGGATCTTGACGCTCTCGCGCATCTCCTGGAGCCGGACGAAATAGCGGTCGTAGAGGTCGCCGGCCCGGCCGGTGATCACGTCGAAGTCGAACCGGTCGTAGATCCCGTAGGGGGCGGCCCGGCGGATGTCGTAGGCCACGCCGGAGGCCCGGAGGACCGGCCCGCCGGTCGAGTAGGCGATGGCGTCGTCGCGGCCGAGGACGCCGACCCCCTTGGTCCGGTCCAGGAGGATCTCGTTGCCCGAGAGCAGGCGGTCGAGCTCGTCGATCTTGCCGCCGAGCCGGTCGTTGACGATCGACCCGCAGCGGTCGGCCCAGCCGTTGGGGAGGTCGAAGGCGACGCCGCCGAACCGGAAGTAGTTGCACATCATCCGGCTGCCGGCGGCCCATTCGAAGAGGTCGAGGATCAGCTCCCGCTCCTCGATCGCGTAGAGGGCCGGGGTGAAGAAGGCGCCGAGGTCGTTGAGGAGGAAGCCGATCGACCACATGTGGCTGGCCACACGGGTCAGCTCGGCCATGATGACGCGGATGTACTGGGCCCGCTCGGGGACCTTGGCGTCGTCGCCCATCAGCTGCTCGACGGCCAAGGCGTAGCCGAAGTTGTTGCCCATGCTGGTCAGGTAGTCGAGCCGATCGGTGAACGGCATGTTCATCAGATAGGTGTTGCGCTCGCCGATCTTCTCGTGGTTGCGGTGCATGTAGCCCATGACGGGCTTGAGGCCGACGATCGTCTCGCCGTCGACCCGGAGGTTCATCCGGAACACGCCGTGGGTGCTCGGATGCTGCGGGCCCATGCTGAGGAGGAACTGGTCGGTGCCCAGCTCGCTGATCTCGACGCCGGCCGGGGTGTCCGAGAGCCCCTTGGGGTCGGCGTCGCCATCGAGCTCGGCCCAGCCCCGGAAGTCCTTGGGAATCTTGGTGTTGGAGCCGAACGGATTCCGCTCCTCGGAGCGGAAGTGGCGGCCGTCCTCGACCCGGCTCTCGAAGACCTTGGTCGGCCCCTCGTAGTAGGGTTCGAGGTAGTCCTTGCGGAGCGGGTGGTAGGCGAAGCCGTCCCACATCAAAATCCGCTTCAAGTCCGGGTGGCCGGCGAAGCGGAGGCCGAACATGTCGAAGGCCTCGCGCTCCTGGAAGTCGGCCCCACGCCAGACGTCGTAGAGCGAGGGGACTTCGCCCTGCCCCTCGGCCTCGGCGGCCCGGGTCCTCAGCTCGATCAGCTTGCCCGGGTTGGACGTGCTGTCGAGGTGATAGACGACCTCGATGCAGTCCTCGTAGTGGACGGCGGTCAGGTCGGCCAGGTAGTCGTAGCGGATCGGGTTGCGGTCGCGGAGGAAGCGGGCGACGTCGACCAGCCGGGCCGGCTCGATCAGCAGCGCCGCGCGGACGATCGGCGCGGTCCCGGCGCCGAACTCGGCGTCGAGGCGGCCGGCCAGCTCGACGAGGCCCGGGTCGCCCAGCCAGGCGAGGGTCGGCCGGGCCTCGGCGAGCTTGACCTTCCGGGTCGGCCGGGGCTTGGCGGGGGCGGGCCCGGTCGCGGCGGTAGTCGGGGTCGGGGCCTCGTCGGCCTTGCCCGCGGCCCGGGCGCGGAGCTGGTCGATCTTGCTCGGCCCCGGGGCGGCGGGCCCGGTCGCGGCGACGGACTCGACGACCTCGGGCCGGGGGGCGGGGATCTTGGCGGGCTTCTCGAGCTTGGCCTCGCGGGCCTCGACCAGCCCCTGCGCGGCCCGCTCGGCGGTGACCTCGACGAGCCGGAGGTCGATCAGGTCCGGCCCGAGGGCGGGCACGGGGACCTCGCGGTCGGAGTCGCCCCGATACCACGGCGACCGGGAGATCCGCTCGCCGTCGATCTTCTTCTGGAGCGCCATCACGCCGTGGAGCAGGGCCTGCGGGGTCGGCGGGCAGCCGGGGACGTAGACGTCGACCGGGAGGTACTTGTCGATCCCCGAGACGACGTTGTATCCCTCCTTGAACGGCCCGCCGCCCGAGGCGCAGGCCCCCATCGCGATCACGTACTTGGGCTCGGCCATCTGGTCATAGAGCCGGGCGATCGTGGGCATCATCGTCTTGGTGACGGTGCCCGAGACGATCATCACGTCGGCCTGGCGGGGCGAGCCCCGGAACACCTCGGCGCCGAAGCGGGCGATGTCGAACCGGCTCGAGGCCGTGCAGATCATCTCGATCGCGCAGCAGGCCAGGCCGAACCCCAGCGGCCAGAGGCTGGAGCGACGGCCCCAGTTGTAGACCAGGTCGACCATCTCCAGCATCTTGTCCCAACTGGTGACCAGGACATGCTGTTCCAGTTCCTTCTGGAGCACCGGGTCGATGACCGTGCTCCACTCGGGCCGCGTGCTCGTCGGATTCGGCATAGTTAGGCTTCGGCGCGGGTGCGATCCCGGGGTCGGCGGATGGGGCTTGGCCACGGAGACTAATGTAAACGCCCGGGCTTCCGATGGCCACTGCGCCCGCCGGCGAGTCGTCCTCGATCGGGCAACCGGCCCCTCGATCCGCCGACCCGTCGGCCTGCCCGGGAACGATCGCCGGATGCCGGATCGGGCCCTGTCCGACCCCGGCCGGTCGGACCATAATGGACCTCATGAAACGATCGGGGCTCCAGATGAGCGTGGGCGGGCTGCTCGGGCTGGTCGCGTGCGTGGCCTTGAACGCCTGGCTGTTTCGCGTCGGGTTCCTGGCCGGCCTGATCGGCCTGAACGTGACCAAGCACGTCGGCGTGGCGGTGCTCTGCCAGGCCCTCGGGGTGAACGGCAAGGGGAGGCGGGCGGCGCCGACCGTGCCGCAACCGCACGTCTTCAGGGGAGTTCCCTGATCTCCAGGTGGCGAAACCGCGCCGGGTCGCCGTGCGACTGGAGCCCGAGGAAGCCGGCGGCCCGGGCGGTCCCCGAATGCCGAGGCGGGGCGTCGGGGTGTCGGGCCAGGTCGGCGTCGACGACCGTCCGGCCGTTGAGGACGACGCGGACCTTCGACCCTTCCGCCCGGATCTCGAGCGCATTCCACTCGCCGGCCGGGCGGGCGGCCCCCCGCCGGGCGGCCACGACCCCGTAGACCGAGCCGGCGTACTGCTCGGGCTTCAGGGCCCGATAGGCCGGGGCGTCGTCGTCGAGGATCTGGATCTCGATGCCGTCGAACGACGGGTCGCCGCGGTGCGGGGCCCGGATCAGGACCCCCGAGTTGCCCGCCGGCCCGACCCGGTATTCGAGCCGGAGGACGAAGTTGGCGTAGGCCCGATTCGTGCTCAGCCAGTCCTTGCCCCGGCCCCGGGTCGAGAGCTGCCCCTCGTCGACGCCCCAGTTCCCCGCCTTGCCCCGGACCTGCGTCCAGCCCGCGAGCGTCCGGCCGTCGAAGAGCGGGACGAAACCCGGCCCGTCGGCCGCCACGAACAGTAAGGGGAGGAGGCAGGCGAGCCGGGCGGTCCGGAGCATCGGGGGAATCTCCCGGCGTCGGGCCTCGCTCAACCGCGGATGTGCGGCGAGGGGATGCCGCGGGGCCGGGCCGCGGCGGCGACCACCTCGGCCAGGTGGCCGAGCAGGCGGCGGCGGAAGACGGGCAGAGCCAGCCCTTCGGCCCGGGCGCGGGCGAGCGTCGGGTCGTGCGGGCGGCCGTCGGCCTCCCAGGCGTCGAGGGCCGCGTGGAGGGCCCCGGCGGACGGCTCGGGATAGGTCCGGCCGACGAGGTCGTCGACGGTCTCGGCGGCGCCCCCGCGACCCAGGGCGATCACCGGGGCCCCGCAGCCGAGGGCCTCGATCGGGACGATCCCGAAGTCTTCCTCGCCGGGGAAGAGCAGGGCCCGGCAGCGTCGGTAGTGGTCACGGATCGCCTCGTCCGACTGCCAGCCCAGGAACGTGACCGTCGGCCCCGCCAGCCGGACCAGGCGGGCCCGCTCGGGCCCCGACCCGATGACGACCAGCCGGCGGCCCGAGGCCGAGCAGGCGACGACGGCGTGGTCGAGGTTCTTGTAGGGGACCAGCGCCGAGACGCAGAGGTAGAAGTCTTCGCGAGGTGTCGGGGTCGGGTTGGGGGCGTAGAAGTCGGTGTCGACCGGCGGCTGGATCACGCGGCTCTCGCGGCCGTAGCAGCGGCCGATCCGGTCGCGGATGGTCTCGGAGATGGCCACGAAGTGCGACACCCGGCCGGCGGTCGCCCGGTCCTGCCTGCGGAGGCGGTCCAGGAGCGTCCCGGCCAGGGCCCGACGGACCGGGCGGTCGTCCCAGGACGAGAGGTAGGCTTCCCGGCCGTCCCAGGCGTACCGCATCGGCGTGAAGCAATAGCAGACGTGGGGGACGCCCCGGGGGACGCGGACCATCTTGGCCACGCAATGGCTGAGGCTGACGACGAGGTCGACCTCGCCCACGTCCCACGACCGGGTGGCCAGGGGCATGATCGGCAGGAGCTTGCGGTAGTGGTCGAAGACGCCCGGGATTCGCTGGAGCGCCGAGGGGCGGATGTCCATCGCCTCGATCGCCGGGCTCAAGGCCCCTCGGCGGTGGATCAAGGTGTGGAGGGTGGCGTCGGGGAAGGCCCGGCAGAGGACTTCCAGGCACTTCTCGCCGCCCCGCATCCCGGTCAGCCAGTCGTGGACCAGGGCCACCCGCAGGCCGGCCAGGGCGGGCGAGCCGGGCGACGTCGCGCGGCGGGCCGGCGTGAGTTCCCCTCGGGTGCTGGCGTCCATGCCGGCCTCCTTGAACTTCCTTGCCTCACGCCGAGGGCCACGACCCCCCGGACCGACTGGGTCGGGAGGCTAACCGACTTGCCCCGGCGAGGCAAGGCGGGCCGGGGCGAGTCGCCGGCTTGGGCGGGACGGCTCCCCCCGACCCTCCCGGAGAGGAGGGTGGGGGGGGTTGGCTCGGGCGACGATGCCCGGGATGGTCCCCGATCACTTCATTCCACGCCCATGAGCTCGACGTCGAAGATCAGGGTGGCCCCGCCGGGGATGATGGGGGGCGAGCCGCGCTCGCCGTAGCCGATGCTGGCGGGGATGGTCAGCTTGCGGCGCTCGCCGACCTTCATGCCGGGCACCCCCTCGTCCCAGCCGGGGATGACCGCGCCGACGCCGATCCGGGTCGAGAACGGCTTGCCGGTGTCGCGCGAGCTGTCGAACTTCTTGCCGTCGGCCAGCGTGCCGGTGTAGTGGATCGAGATGTTCTGGCCCGACTTGGCCACCGGGCCGGTCCCCTCCTTGAGCGTCTCGTAGACCAGGCCCGAGGCGGTCTTCGTCGGCTGGCCGATCGGCGTGGGGGGCGAGCCGACCGAGCTGCTCGTCTCCTTGACCGTGTTCTGCTTGGTCGTCGGCATCGGCTGCTCGCCCAGCGCCTGGGCCCCCTCGCCGTCGGGGATCTTGGGCATCCGCGATATCTCCAGGCCGGGCGGGGCGACCGGGACGATCTCCTTGGGCTCCTGGCAGCCGGCCGTCAGCAACGCGGCCGAAGCCGCGACGAGCAGGGACTTTATCCGCAACCTCATGTCGAATGAACCTCCGGCGCCGGCCTCGGCGCTCAAGATCGGGATCGAGTCCGCACGGGACGGCGGGCGCCTTCGTTTGATGGGCGGTCCGCCGCCCGTCCCGCCCCATTATGGCGGAGGCCTGAGGCCGAGGGCCAGGCGCCGCTCAGGCGATCGGCCAGACCGAGGCCATCACGTGGACCAGCGAGACGGCGATCCGGCCGCCGAAGCAGGCGGCCACGTCGCCGCCGGGCCGCCGGGCCCGCCCTTGGTAGTCGCCCGAATAGACCAGGCCGGCGGCCTCGTCGCGGAAGGCGAGGGGCAAGGGGGAGGGGTCGACCGGGCAGAAGACGACCTCGGGATCGGGCCCGCCCGGCTCGGGATGGGGCAGGTTGACGTTCCAGAACGTCCCCGGCTCGGTCGGCCGGGCCATCAGGGCGACGAGGACCGGCGTGAACCACCGGGCCGCCCGGTCCCAGTCGAGCGCCCGGCCCCGGGCGATGTAGTGCGAGACCGCCACGCCGGGGATGCCGCGGAGCGCGGCCTCGCGGGCCGCCGCGACCGTGCCCGAGTGGTGGATGTCGGAGCCGAGGTTGCCGCCGGCGTTGATCCCGGCGACGACCCAGGCGATCCCCGGCCCGAACCGGTGCAGGGCCACCCGGACGCAATCCGCCGGGGTCCCGTCGACGGCGACCTGGCTGTCGTCGCGGCCGAACGTGGCGATCGGGGCGTGGGTGGTGACGACGTGGCCGCAGCCCGACTGCGGGCCGACCGGGGCCGCCACCCGACAGTCGCCCAGCCCCCGGGTCGCGACCCGGAGCGCGGCCAGGCCGGGGGCGTCGACCCCGTCGTCGTTGGTCAGGAGGATCATCATGTGTTCGGCCGGCCCACGATGTCCGACGATCCCCGCTCGGGCCGAGCCGCCCCGATCGGGCCGCGGCCGATGGACTGGAAATGAAAAGGCTCGCGGTCGGTGGCCGCGAGCCTTCCGCCCCGGAGGGCGTCGATCGGTTGGGAGTCGAAACTCCCCGACTAAGATTCGGACGTAGTCGAAGTACGGGGCAATTGCAGGACAGAAAGGCCGCAACTGCGGGAGCGGCAAGCCTTTTCGTCAATTCCCCATGTGTTCTAAGCGGCGATTACATGGGACCTGCATGGGCCATTATGTGCCATGAAAGTGCCACGGAACCCGCGACTAGGACCATTGAGTTATAGGAAGATAGTCGGGCGGCGTCCAGGGGGCGGGGTGGAGATTTGTGGGCGGCCTCGGTGGGATGGGTGTAGCTCTCGATTCTGGAGATTTCCCCCCGGCCTTGGTATGACGGGTCCATCCCCAAACCCCGGAGGTGGCCCGATGGCACGGATGGTCGAGGTGCGGACCGAGTTGGAATCGATCCTCGTCG
>JAABUX010001215.1_pt1 | contig 39970 bp, 41 predicted proteins | sample 5561851 | NCBI WGS metagenome assembly JAABUX01 (sample SAMN10711883, study PRJNA513361) | rock metagenome | isolation source: Antarctica rocks | place: Antarctica: Victoria Land, Richard Nunatak red sandstone | collected 2016-01-03 | reverse complement strand
GGACGAGGCCGTGGCAGCCGCTTATGGCTGGCCAGCGGATTTACTAGACGGCGAGGTGCTGGCGCGTCTGCTGGCACTTAACCATGAGCGGTCGCTACCGGTATTAATTTCAAACTGAGACACTACCCGAGATGTTCATGGCTTAACCTTTGCCGATCGCGGTGGCGAACATCGCCATGTACTTGCTGTACAGGTTGGTGACGAAACGCTGCTGGTTGTCGGTGTCGGCAACCTTCGTCATCTCGGTCTCGATGGAGACCTGGTTGCCGTCGGGTGCACGACCGTCGCCACGCACGGTGATGACGCCGGACTCCGCGCTGACCGCCGAGATGTGCATCGGATTGGTCTGCACGGGCGTGATGACGAAGGCAGACAGGGCGCTCCCGAAAGGCTGTTCGTCCCGTGACTGGTAATTGGGCGTATCGGCATTGGCGACATTCTGCGCCAGCACGCGCTGACGATCCTCCAGCCAGCTGAGCTTCCGCTCGGCGAGCCCGAACAGATCGGTGCTAGATACGTCCATGCCGGCAACCCTCCACTGTCCCTCCCCTGCATCCTGACTTCGAATGCCTTCCAAAGAGTTAACAGGCCTGGCAACCTGCCGTCATTGGTCCGTTATCGGAATGTTCATCTCTTCGTGTCATGCTCGCACCATGACCCATGTTGGCGCCCGCAGCATCCCGTGCTTCCCGATCAACGCCGCCGGAGCCCTGGCAGAGGTGGAAGGCTCTATCGATTCTATCATCCAGACCCTGCGCGTCAGCCGAGCCTTCCTCGACACCGGTCGCATCGTCTGCCTCGACGGACTCGAGGCGCAGGTTGCCCAGCTCTGCGCCCGATGCCTCGGCCTGGAACGCGAGGACGGCAGCAGCCTGCGCCCACACCTGCTCGGGCTGCGTGCCGAACTGGATGTCACGGCCCTGGTCATGAGCGCCCGAGAAGAAGCCGTGCCATGTCCGTCCACGACATCCTGACCACGCTCGCAGCACTCGCTGCGGTCATCGTCATGATCCTGTTGGCCCGGTTCGGCACCCGTCTCGTTGGCCTGGTTCCGCGCCGGAGCCCGACCGGCAGCGCCTTGTCGCTCGACGCATCGCTGTCCATCGATCCGAGGCGTCGAGTGAGCCTGATTGGTTGTCAGGGACATCAATTGCTGCTGTTGACCGGGGGCCCGACCGACGTAGTGCTAGGCTGGCTGCCACCCGCTTCATCGCGGCGTCCGGACGAGCGCGCATGACGCTCAATCGCATCGTGCTCATGGTTGCCCAGGCGGCCTTCATCCTTCTCGCCGTCCTGTTGCTTGCGCCTGGCATGGCCCATGCGCAGTCGGTCAGCATCGACCTCGGCCACTCCGGGGAGACCGGCGCTACCGGCACGCTGGTCCAGCTCACCGCCCTGATCACGATGCTGTCCCTTGCTCCGAGCCTGCTGGTGATGGTGACCGCCTTCACCCGGATCGTCATCGTGCTGTCGCTGCTTCGTGGCGCCCTGGGTGCTCAGGGAACGCCTCCCAACACCGTGCTGATCGGGCTCGCCCTGTTCCTGACCTTCTTCGTGATGCAGCCGGTGCTCACCCAGTCTTGGAATGACGGGGTGGCACCGCTGATGGCAGGCAGCGTCGGCGAGATGGACGGCTTGCGCGCCGCCGCCGAACCGTTCCGGCATTTCATGCTTCTAAACGTCCGACCGCCGGACCTGACCCTGTTCCTCGACATTGCCAAACTGCCGTCCCCAGCGGTGACCACCGATACCCCCTGGCGTGCCCTGGTGCCCGCCTTCATGATCGGGGAGCTGAGACGTGGCTTCGAGATGGGTTTTCTTCTCTACATGCCCTTCCTGGTGATCGATATCGTCGTCTCCAGCGTGCTGATGGGCCTAGGCATGATGATGCTGCCGCCCAGCGCGATCTCCCTGCCGTTCAAGCTGATCTTCTTCGTCCTCATCGACGGCTGGCACATGATCGCCGGAAGCTTGGTGCAGAGCTTTGCAACGCAATGACAGGGTGGATTAGGCCGAAACTTCGTCCAGCTCGCACGTTACCCCTGCAAAGCAAGGAGTCGGCCTCATGAAGCAGCCCCATACTGAAGACGACATCGCCCATACCGGTGATGATCAGAACACCGACAATCACAAGACGCCTGATGCTCCGGACGCGAAAGGGGCGGATAAATTCGGTGGAAGCCGCGCCGGGAGCGAGAACGTGGAAGCAGGTCCGAGCAAGACTGAGGATACACCCTCAAAACCCGGCGCCTGATCACGCTGAGTTGCACGACCATGACGATGGTTGAACACGACGTCGACCTGAGCCGTTGCCCGGACAGCCTGGAGCGATACTGATGTTTCTAGGTTGTTATGTGGACCGCGATGTACGGCGGCAAATTGAAGGCGCCGACGTGAATCTCCGGTGTCCAGTAGCAGGTCAAGTTCAGGATGCCGGCAGCCGTTGCCCTGGCGCGGATCATGTCAACCTCTGACACCGCAAACCCCTTGCCCTTCGAGGCGATGCCGAAAGTCATGAATCCTCCGACATAGGTGGGGACCGAGGCGACATACGCCGAGACGCAGGGAAAGAACTTCGCCCGTCGCAGTGTCGTCTCATGCAACTCGTCCGCCTGCATGAAAGGGACACCGCATTGGTTGACGATGATACCGTGATCCGTCAGCACCCGAGCACAATTCGCGTAGAATTCGTCTGTGAACAGGATCTCTCCGACGCCAACCGGATCAGTGCTGTCCACGATGATCACGTCGAAGATGTTCGCTGACGAACGGACAACGTAATCGATTCCGTCTCCCACGATCACTTCTGCTCTCGGATCGCACCAGGCGTCGCCGGCAATGAGCGGCAGGAATTCCTTCGACAGGCGGATCACCTCGCCGTCGATCTCGACCATGACCACACGGGTGATCCCCTTGTGCTGCAGAACCCGGCGCAACACCCCACCATCGCCGGCGCCGATGATCAGGACGCTGCTTGCCTTGCCATGCGCAAGCAGAGGTACATGCGATATCATCTCCTGATAGACGAACTCGTCCCGCTCGGTGATCTGGACGATGCCGTCGAGCATCAGGACACGCCCATGCGTCTCGCTCTCGAAGATCAGGATATCCTGGAAGTCACTCTTCACACGTGCCAGCTCGCGTCGGACGCGGAAACGTTGGCCCCATGCCTCATAGAGTGTTTCATCGACCCAAGCTGCGGCTACCATCCGAAATTCCCGCCCGTAATCTTCACTTCGAGAGGCTGAGCTAGGTCAAGCCTCTCGAAGATAAGCTGATAGAACAGATCGCTCGATCGCCGCCCGTCGGATGCGATGACAACCTGATGATATCAGAGGACGCGGCCGCGGCGCTGCTCGTCGAGGTCGACGCGCGCGGCACCAAAGGTGCGTTGGAGCACCGGGATGGCCAGATGCGGATCGCAGGCGCCGCACATGAAGATGTCGATGGCGGCGAAGTTGCGCTCCGGCCAGGTGTGGATGGAGATGTGGCTCTCCGCGAGAACCACAACACCAGAAACTCCGCCATTTGGCGAAAAATGATGGAAATGGCTGTGCAGGATCGTAGCACCAGATGCCAACGCAGCTTCACATAGGGTGCGGTCGATCAGCTCTGGATCGCCCAGATTGGATGCCTCCCACAGATCGACAAGAAGATGCGTGCCCGCAAACTTCATCCCGTCCTTCTCAACAAAATAGTCCTTGCAATCCGCGTCTTCAGAAGAAGAAGCGAGTGAAAGCTGGTTATTGCTCGGAATATCCGAGACCATCCCCAGTTGAGCAAGTGCGTTCATCACGTACCCCCGAACCAGTAGACAGCCTGTTGGGCGAGATCGCCCCCTAGGGCCAAGGGGGGGTCAATTAAGTCCTGGAGGTCGCCGATGCAAGGACTTTCTTGATTTGTCTTTTGAGATGTAGCGCCAGACCAGCCGACTTACTTTGCTATCGAATCGAAAACAGCCGGCGTTTGGTGAAGGATCGCGACCTCGGATGACACCTTCACCGGATCGACAGCGTCCGCCACGGTGTCGGAGACAAGCAGCCGAAACAACGCATCCTTTCCCGGATCGGTGAACCGGCCGCTGCCGAGGCTCATGATTTGACCAATCCGCGTCTTGTCTCGACTTCGCGAGGCAGCAGAGGCCAGTCTGAGAAACAGATCTTGACCGGCGGCGTCGAGCTTGCCCGATGCCGGCTGACCTTGCCGAGCCAGTGCCAGCAAGGTATCGCTCGTTCCAGCCCAGTCTCCACGTCGCGCCAGCAGGCTGGCCCTAAGGTCGAGCCCTGCGGTCGTGTTGACGGCCGAGATGGTCGCCAGTGCCTGGTCAAGCTGTCCATCTCCCGCGAGCGACCGCGCCATCATGATAAGGCGCTCAGTCGCGAGTCCTGCAGGCAGACCTCCCGGGTCGGAGTCCTGCAATGCCGCGCGCGCCCCGGCCAAGTCATTTTGCTGAAAATCCAGAACAGCCAGCCTCAGCCCGAGTTCTGCCTTGTCAGTGCCGGGCATGGCTGCATGCATCATCTCCCGCACGATCGGCGCAGCGCGCTCCGGCAGCTCCAGTGCGGCTAGTCTGGCGGCAAGAAATAGCGAGATCCGGCTGCCGTCCGCACCCTCTGGCAGCATGCCGGCGCTGGCCTCGATCACGGACGCCTGTGCGAGCGCCTCGCCATCACCCGTCTTCAGCGGAGCGGCTGCCAGCCGCATGAGAACCTGGCCAGCCCGGCGGTGTGCCTCGATCTGCTGCTCGGGATACAAGGCGACCGTCTCCCGAAGCAGATCAAGTGCCTTCTGCCACTGGCCAGCCTGCGCACGCAATTCCGCGACGCGGAACCGACTTGCGATTTCGCGACCGGCGATCCGTGCATCGAGCAGGTGTCCTTCGAGGATGTCAGCCAGCTCCCGCGGATCAGCACCCGATGAACGTTGCCGTATGGCCACTGCCTCTTCGACGGCCACTTCCGCTAGGCTAACTTCCGGATCCAGACTTAGCCGATCCAGAGCTGTCAAGGCCGCCTGCCTCTGGCCTCGCCGCTCGGCGAGAAGTGCACGCGCGAAGGCGAGGGCATGTTCGTATGGCAGGTGTTCGATCAACGCAGCTTGCGCGTCATTGCCGCCCCGCGCGAGCGATGCACCCGCGAGTGGCACCAGGACCGCCTGCAGCGGAGCCGGATAGGATTGCAGCAGCGGCAGGCTGGCCTCGAACAGACGTGCTGCTTCCGGCGATGCAGGATTTTGCCTGGCAAGTTTTACCGCGCGCCAGAGACCCCTTTCGCCATCTGTGCTTGCTCTGGGATCGTCAAGCAGATCTACCTCGTCCGAGTGACCTTCAAGCAGCGCCGCGGCAGTCGCGACCAGGCGAGGTCGAAGTGCAGCTACCTCTCTGGCGTCATCCGCCATCGCCACGCGCATGATGGTCGCGGCCTCCGCCCCGTCACCCAAGGCGAGAGCGTCCTGCGCTGCCAGAAGCCGGGGCGCGAACCGAGCTCCCGCAGGAGCTGCTGCTGCGGCGGCTCTTGCCTCCTTGAATCGTCGATAGAGCACTTCAGGCGAGCCGGCCGCCAGCGACATGATGCGAGGCGCCGGGATACCGCTCCCGGGCTTCAATCCGGGAGGGACGCTTCCGATGTCGGTAGCTTCCACTCCCATCCCGGCCAACAGGAATGCCCCGATCGTGGGACGAAGCTCCAGTCTGTCCGAGAGTGGATCGACCACGATGCCCTGGATCGTCTGTTCTATTATTTCGTTGCTCCCACGCCGACGCACCTCGACCGCATCATGGCCACTACGGATCGTCCCGACCAGCAGGTTGCCTCCGGTCTGTGGGTCGGGCACGACCACGGTTCTTCCTGCGCTACCGACCGGAAAACGAAGCACTGCGCCGTCCATGGTGGGAGAGATAGCCCTGACAGGCTCGCCCGTTCCGTTCGTCTGGATCAACCATCCCGTCGGCAACCGGCGCAATACGAGACCTGCCGCATGATGCATCTTCAGTCGCAAGATCGTAGCCTCGGGCAGCAGCAGTATGGACGATCGCGCACCGACCGGATCATCCTGCACGGTCGAGAGGTCGAACGGACGGGCGGCGTCGAACACCACCAACACGTCGTCTCCGCGCGAGAACGCGGCAGCTCCGACAGTGGTCTCGAACGGAAAGAACAACCCTCGCAGCGCGGGAGCTGGATCGTCCAGGACAGCTGCCGTCAGCGAGACCGGGCCGGACGTTGCTGCTGGAGACGGCGGCACTACCGGGATGAAGGTCGACCGCCGAGTATAAGGCGATGCTCCCGACGACGGACCCGCCGCCACTCCGGGCGGACCGCCTTCCACTACGGCCACCAGCGCGCCCGGCAGGCCGGGGAGAACATCTCCTTGTCCGGACATTCCGGTAGGGTTCAACGGTGTAGATCGGGAACTCGTCATCCGAGCAGGCGCGGCTATGCCTGCATCCGACCTGATACGGCTCTGGCGTCTGCCGGATTTACCGCTGTGATCCTGCCGGGCTGCAGGTAATGCCGGATGATCGCGGACGACCTCCATCGTATTCTCGATGGGGCGTGGCAGCACCATCGTAAGCCCCCTGGTGTCGTCCTGCCTGACCGAGTACACCCGCGACGGCTCCGCCTGAACGGAACGCGGATATCCCACACCCGGGGACAGCACCCCTGCCATCACGACGAAAGGCAGGTTCCGCCACTTCATGGTGGTTTAATCGAAGCTCGCCAACAGCTTGTCGATATCCGACTGGTCCATGGCACTTGCCGGCAATTGCGGGCCGTTCAGCAAGCTGGCAGGTTCCGCAGCCATAGCTGTGCCCTGCGGTTCGGCGACTGCCGTGCCAAAGGTCGCCACGATCCGCGCGATCGTGGACTCGATGGTCTTGAGCATGGAGACCACCTTGGTGATGCGCTGGCCGGTGATATCCTGGAAGCTGCACGACTCATAGATCTTGGTGGTAGCCTCCTGCAACGTGCGGGCGCCTTCACCGTCCATCGTCGCACCCATCGCGTCCAGAGTCTCGCAAGCCTCGAGTATGGACTCCGTCGCAGCGGCTGTATGCGCCACTATGGCGTCCAGTTCATCGGTGGCACCCGGTATGTAGCTTGCCGTGATGTCATCGACCTTGAGCGCGGCTATCTCTTGCCGCGCCACTGCAACCGCTTCTCCCAGTGCCCCGACCTCGTCCAGGAGCGCCGTCTCGCGCATGTTGATGTCGCCAGACATGCTCCCGAGCACCGCCTGCACGACATCGGATACCAACTCGGGTTCTCCCTTGGGATAACGGCTCTGCAGCTCCGTCATCCGTCGGGAAAGGATCTTCAGATCATGCATGACACAACACCTTCTCGATCTTGCCCCTCAAGGTCTCTGCATTGAAAGGTTTGACAATGTAGTTCGAAACGCCCGCCTGCTTCGCTGCGACGACATTCTCGATCTTGCTCTCGGCCGTTATCATGATGAACGGCAAGGTCTTCAGCTTCGGGTCCTGCCGCACCTCCGTAAGAAGCTCAAGACCGGTCATCGGCTGCATGTTCCAGTCACTTATGACGAGGCCATAGTGACCAGTCTTCAGCTTCATCAGCGCTTCGCTTCCGTCAGCCGCCTCCTCAACATTGTTGAAGTCGATCTGCTTGAGCAGATTGCGGATGATCCTGAGCATTGTCTTGTAGTCATCGACGATGAGGACATTCATGGACTTATCAATTGACATCTTTAGAACCTCTATCTTATGACTTTGACATCTGTCGGATTTTCGGCAACGACTGGCGAAGCCGGCAGGTCTTGGCGCAGACGCTTCTGCGCCAGCATCTGTGTCGCCAACCTGGCTCTTTCAGGCTGCATCGCGGCCAGCACCGCCGCTGCCTTGCGCTCGTTCATCCTGTCGAGGACCTCCAGCAGGACGTGCATATCGAGAACATCAAAAATGCCGGCGGCGTCGCGTGGCTTCATGCTCTCGTAGATCTTCACAAGCCCACCCCAGTTCGCATCCTGGCGCTGCTTTCGCGCGACATCGAGCTGACCAAGACTGGCCTGCAGTTCCGTCAGGTGGCTGATCTTGGTCTGCAGGCGCTCTTCCGTGGCTTCCAGCACGCTGTTCCGCTCCTCGAGAGCGTGCTCGCGCGCGTCGAGCTGCTCGCGGCGCTTGCGCAGGTCCTGCAGCAACGCCCGCTCCGGTGAACTGATCTCGATCGCCGGCGGCTGCTTGGCAGCCGAGGGTGTTACCGCCACTATGGGGATGTCGGCAGGCGCAACCGCTGGCACCACCGGCGCAGACGCCGACGCCAGACCCAGCGCAGCTCCCGCATTCCTGGCGAACGTCACCGCCTTTGCCGACAGGAGCAGCATCATGACCACGATGGTGAGCGGCAACAGACGTGGCGGAGAGAGACGCAGCCCCATCATCCTCACCGAGCCATCCGGAGGGCGCGCAACAATTCCTTCTCCGCCTGGCTTCTGACGCGTCCTTCGGCTTCCGGAACAGCGGCTTCCTGAGGCACAGCGTGAAGAAGTGGCACGGGTCGCCCGACGGCTGGCTTGATTACAGGTATCTGCTCCTGAGCCGGAAGCGCCTGCCGGACGAGAACGTCGAGCTGGTCAGCCAGCTTCTCGCCTCGCTCGCTGAGGAAAACCAGGTCGTTCTTCAGTGCCTTGGCCTGGTCCACGTGCCGCGCGATCTGTCGGCCGGCTCCATCCGCGACCGCACGAAGGCGATCGATCCCGCTCTCCGCCTGCCGGGTGCTGTCGTTGAAACCGACGATCAGTTCCTCAAGTGCCGCTCGGTCCCGGCGCAGCACGCCGAGCGCCTTCTCCAGTCGAAGTGCGTGGAAGAGGGTCACGGTCAGGAGCCCGGCCAGCAGGACCTCAAGAAGCCATTGCATGTTGTTCATGCTCGTTCCAATCTCAGGATCGACGCGCGGTGACGTTGTCGGGGGCGTTCTGTGGTCGACCCAGCACCTGATCGATGCGAACGGCGATCTGGTTCTTGCGACGTCCGACCCGTCCCTCAAACAGGGTTACCTGCCCGCACCGCAGCTGGACCGGTGCATCCGGACCTTGACGCAACGTGAACTGGTCGCCCGGCTTCAGCGTGAGGACGTTGGACAAACGCATGGACTGTTCGTCAAGCACGACGTCCAGGTCGACCTCGGTGTTCCACAACTCCTCGGCAAGATGCGTCTCCCAGATCGAGTCCCGTCCGAATTTTTCGCCCATGAACTGCTGCAACAACAGTTCCCTGACGGGCTCAAGTGTCGCATATGGCAACAACAATTCCATGCGGCCACCACGATCCTCCATATCGATATGGAGTTTCGCGAGCACGGCCGCATTCGACAACCTGGAGATAGCCGCGAAGCGCGAGTTCACCTCGAGACGCTCGAAACGGAAGCTGATCGAGCAGAGTGGATCGAAGCTCGCGGAAAGATCCGCCAGTACCACCCGGATCAGACGTTCTACCAGCATGCGCTCGATAGTAGTATAAGGACGTCCCTCGATACGCATCGCCGCAGTGCCGCGTCGTCCACCGAGCAGGACGTCTACGATCGAGTAGATCATCGCCGAGTCGATAACCATGAGGCCGTAGTTTTCCCACTCCTCAGCCTTGAACACGGCGAACATGGCCGGTAAAGGGACTGAATTGAGATAATCACCGAACCGCAGTGATACCACATTGTCGATCGAGACCTCGACGTTGTCGCTGGTGAAGTTCCTCAGGCTGGTGGACATGATCCGGACAAGGCGATCGAAGACGATCTCGAGCATCGGCAGGCGCTCGTAGGAGACGAGACCCGAACTGATGATCCGTTCGATGCCACTCGCAGATCCTTCATCGCCGCCGACGTCATCGAAGCCAAGAAGCGAGTCGATCTCTGCCTGGTTGAGAATACGTGCCAGCTCCGCCGGCTCGGGCGGCGACGCCACCGCATCCTCTACGTCGTCGTCATCAAGGTCGGCTCCCCAGGCAGCGGCTATGTCTTCGTCAGAGTCGGTCACTGGATGAGCATTTCGACGAAGAGTACGTCGAGAACGCGAACCGGTGTTGCAATAACATCGATCCGGTTCATCAGCGCCTCGCGCAGTCGGTAGGTCCCCTCGCCTCCATGCAGCTCTTCCGGGCGCATGCTGCGAAGGTAGGTCTGGAAGGCATCCAGGATACGAGGCATATTCGTCGCGATCATCTCCTGGTCGCTGGCGTGAGCCAGCTCGATCTTTGCCTTCAACTTGATGAATACGGCCCGATGTGTCCCGCTGTCCAAGTTTGTTACGATATCCGGTATGTCTATCAGGACGGGTTTCTCGGCGAGCATCGCGAGCTTAGGGACGTTGCCGTGGTTTTTTCCATGCGGCAGGATACCGGAGAACAGGGTACCGGCGACGACGATAATTACGAGGACGGCCACTCCGGCCGCGATCAGGACCAGTCGACGCTTGTTGGCTGGCTTGTCGATTACCGGAGGTGTTTCCTCTTCGATCGTTTCTATCGCACTGCTCATGGAAGCTCTCCTCGGATCTGCCAATCGCCAGGTTTCGCCGTTTTCGGCGCCCATCGGGACCTTGCCACTGAAAAGTTAAGAACTCGTGATCAGATGGATGGTATTCAGGGCGGAGGACAAACGCCTCTGCTAACTGTTTGGTAGTCTTTCTGTCGGAGGATGCATCCAATCGAAAGGATGCGAGATGGAAAACCCGACCTATATCGCGCTATCCAGGCTTGATGCGCAGCAACGCACGATGGATGTCATCGCCGGCAATATCGCCAACGCGAATACGGTAGGCTACAAGGCCGAACGTGTGTTGTTCAGCGATTTCCTCGTCCGGCAGCAGAGCACGCACGCCGCGCCCGGTGGCGAGGTCCTGTCGTTCACCCAGGACCGTGCGAGATATCGTGATCATTCGGCGGGCTCACTTACCCAGACCGGCAACCCGCTCGATCTTGCACTCGGAGGCAGCGGGTATTTCTCGGTTCAAACTCCGAACGGCACGCGCCTGACGCGCTCCGGCCGATTTGGATTGATGGCGGATGGAACGATTGCGGACTCGTCGGGAAACGCGCTGCTGGATACCAGCGGCAGCCCGATCCAGTTACCCGCGGGCGACAGCCGCATCCAGGTCGCGGCGGATGGAACCATTAGCGGCAACAATGGGCAGATCGCGAAGGTGGGGGTGGTCGAGGTAAGCGACGTCAACCAGCTGTTTCCCGAAGGAGGCAAGCTGTATCGAAGTGACATCACGCCGCAACCCGCGGCCCAGGCGAAGATCGTCCAAGGGGCGGTCGAGGAAAGCAATGTGCAGCCGATCACCGAGCTCACGCAGATGATGCAGACAGAACGTAACTTCCAGTTCGTTTCGCAATTCGTCCAGAGCGAGGCTGATCGGCAGCAAAGCACGATCGACAAGATTACCCAGACGCAGACCTGATCGGGCTCAGCTACGTTGGAAAAGTAGGAAAAGATTATGCGTGCACTTGACATAGCCGGCACTGGAATGCAGGCGCAGCAGACCAACGTCGAGGTGATTTCGAACAATATCGCGAACATGTCCACGACAGGATACAAGCGACGTCAGGCTGAATTTCAGGATTTGATCTACCAGAACCTCCGGCGGGTCGGCTCGAACAGTTCCGATAGCGGCACAATCGTGCCTTCGGGGGCGCAGGTCGGCCTCGGCGTCAAGACGGCGGCGATCTACCGCATCAGCGAGCAGGGAAGCCTTCAACAGACGAGCAACAGCCTGGACCTGGCGATACAGGGAAACGGCTATCTCCAGGTGACGCTCCCGTCAGGAGACACCGCCTACACCCGGGACGGCACCCTCGCTCTGGCGCCGGATGGTACGATCGTGACCGCGGACGGCTACGCCATAGTGCCGGGCATCACGGTCCCAAACAACGCGCAGAGCATCACGATCAATCCTTCTGGTCAGGTGCAGGTGGCCGTCGCCGGGCAAACCGCGACCCAGACGGTCGGCCAGATCCAGCTCGCGGTATTTCCGAACGAGGCCGGCCTCGATGCCCAGGGAGACAACTTGTTCGTGCAGACGACGGCATCGGGTGATCCGACGACCGGCACTCCCGGCGCCGCCGGGTTCGGGTCGGTGATGCAGGGCTTCGTGGAGAGCTCCAACGTCAACTCTGTAACCGAGATAACGAGCCTGATCACGGCACAGCGCGCCTACGAGATGAACAGCAAGGTCATCACGGCGGCGGACGATCTCATGCAGACGCTGAACAACCTGAAATGAAACCCGAACGCGCTCCGGCAGCATCGATCGTCTCGGCCCTCATGTTGGGTGTTGCGGTGTTGTGCGGGGCGGCTTCCGCGGCGCAGCCTCGGGCGTCGGTCAGCATCCGGTCGAATTCGGTGAAGCTCTCGGATCTGTTCTCCGACCTGGAGGCTGGGCAGGATTGCACGATCGGACCGGCACCGGCACCCGGCCGGCGGATCGTCATCGAACAACCGCAACTTGCGGCGATCGCGGGCCAGTTCGGGGTCGACTGGCAGACGGGGATCATCCCTGCCCGCGTGAACGTACAGCGCGCGGCCCGATCGATCACCCCGGGCGAACTGCTTCCGCTGCTCCGCTCGGCTCTCGTTGCGGCTGGGGCGCCCGAGGGCAGCGATGTCAGCTTCAGCACGTATGTCACTCTGCTGGTGCCGGCGGAACTCATCGGTCAGCCGGATATCGAATCCTTGACCTACGACCGCAGCAGCGGCCGGTTCACGGCACAACTGCTGTTCGACACGCCGGGTAGCGACCCGATGCGGCTGCGCCTTACCGGGATGGCGCAGGAGATGACGGAAATCGCGGTAGCCGCCCATGACATGAACGCCGGGACCGTCATCGCGCCGTCCGACCTCCGGCTCAGGCGGCTGCGGAAGAGCCTGATCAGGGACAAGACCCTGCTGGCAGTGCAGGACGGTGTCGGGCTTGCCGCACGTCATCGACTGGCGGCGGGCAACCCGATCTCGCTCGACGACCTCAGCCGACCGCTGCTGGTTTCCCGCGGCATGTCGGTCGTCCTGCGACTGGAAGATACAGGCCTGGTGCTGCTGGCGAAGGGCGATGCCATCGAGGGCGGTTCGCTTGACGACCGCATTCACGTCCTCAATCCGAGTTCACGCGCCGTGCTGGTCGCGCGGGTCACAGGTCCGGGCATGGTGCAGGTCGATCCATCGAGCGCACCGGTAATGCTGGCTTCGCAGCAAGTGGGACTACCACCTGCCTACAGCCTGACCAAGACCACTAGATCCTTGAGCCAGTAGAAAAGCAGTCCGATGACGATGAAATATGTCTGGCCGATCATGCTGCCAATGCTGGTGTTCCTGTCAGGATGCGGCGCCTTGAGCCGCCTGTCGGACCTTGGTCGACCGCCGACGATGACGGCGATAACGGATCCTACCGCCGCTCGTGAGTACAGGCCGCTGACGATGCCGATGCCCGCCCTGCAAGCTCCGCCGACCGAGCTTGCCAGCCTGTGGCGGCCTGGCAGCCGCGCCTTCTTCAGGGACCAGCGAGCGGCCCAGGTCGGAGACCTGCTGACGGTTCTGGTTGCCATCACGGATAACGCCGACTTCGAAAACAACTCGACGGCGACGCGGACCGGAGCCGAGTCCATGGGGATCCCGAACCTGTTCGGCCTGAAGCAGAAGCTCGTTGCCGCTGTCACCGGCGCGAACTCGTTGGCCACCAACAGCAAGAACAGCAACGTGGCGGCGGGAACGATCAAGCGGACCGAGAGGATGACGCTCCGGCTCGCCGGGACGATTACCCAGGTGCTGCCGAACGGAAACTTCGTGGTGGCGGCGCGGCAGGAAGTAAGAGTGAACAGCGAGTTGCGCATCATGCAGGTCAGCGGCATCGTGCGACCTCAGGACATCACCGGCGACAACACGGTCACGCACGACCGGATGGCCGAAGCGCGGATCTCCTACGGTGGCAAGGGCCAGTTGACGGACCTGCAGACGCCTCGCTACGGACAGCAATTGATGGACATCGTGCTGCCGTTCTGATTACAGGCGTCCATCGGTCATGAACCCGTCAAGTCTGCGCCGGATGTGGATCGATCGGAGCTGGACGAAGGCGAGAAAGTTCCGGTCTCGCTTGTAGTGACGGCTGGCCGTTGCGCCACGATGTTTGTCCTCGTCGGGATCTGGTGGGCATTGGCCGGGCCGCGGATCCTGGTCATCAGTCCACTGCGCGGGCCGCGGCCATACTGGAGGCGCCACAGGGGATCGATGGCCGGCGAGGGGCGACTGCTTCAACGCTGGTGAGTTCTGTGGCAGACAGGCGCTCCGCACTTTGGACAAGCCGTTTTGCAGAGGAGCCTGGAACATGCCGGATGGCGCACTGGACCGCCTGAGCCCAGGATCACCCGAGATGCCACCGTTGCCGGGACCGCGATCCGGTGTCCGGCACGACTGGACGCGGGACAGGGTGGCGGCCCTGATCGCCCTGCCCTTTCCAGAGTTGCTGTTCCAGGCGCAGTCGGCGCACCGGGCGCATTTCGATCCGCTCGCGGTGCAGATCTCGACATTGCTTTCGATCAAGACCGGCGGTTGCCCGGAGGATTGCGGCTATTGTTCGCAGAGCGTGCACCATGCGTCGGGCCTGAAGGCCAGCAAGCTGATGGCGGTCGAGGCCGTGCTGGCCGAGGCGCGTGCCGCCAAGCAGCATGGCGCCAGCCGGTTCTGCATGGGTGCGGCCTGGCGCTCGCCGAAGGATCACGACCTCGACCAGGTATGCGCCATGATCGAGGGGGTGCGCGCCCTCGGGCTGGAGAGCTGCGTGACGCTCGGCATGCTCAGTGCCGGCCAGGCCGGCCGCCTGCGCGATGCGGGGCTGGACTACTATAACCACAACCTCGACACCTCGCCGGAGCATTACGGGCAGGTGATCACTACCCGCACCTACCAGGAGCGGCTGGACACGCTGGACCACGTGCGCGAGGCCGGGATCCATGTCTGCTGCGGCGGGATCATCGGTCTTGGGGAGGGGCTGGACGATCGGGCCAGCCTGCTCGCGACCCTCGCCTGCCTGCCGAAGCATCCGGAGAGCGTGCCGATCAACCTGCTGGTGCGCGTGGGGGGTACCAGGCTGGGCGATGCCGCGCCGGTCGATCCGATCGATTTCGTCCGGGTCATCGCGGCGGCGCGGATCACGATGCCGCGGAGCATGGTGCGGCTGTCGGCCGGCCGCGAGAGCATGACCGACGAGGCACAGGCGCTGTGCTTCCTGGCCGGCGCCAACTCGATCTTCTATGGGCCGAAACTGCTGACCACGCCGAACGCGGCGGAAAGCCAGGACATGCGGCTGCTGGAGCGCCTCGGCATGCATCCGATGCAGTCGGGCGAGAACGGCTGAGCCGCGCAGATCGGGCTTGCGGAACAGCGCGGTTGGGGCGACATCCCCGGCCATGGCATATGCGGTGAAGGAAATGTTCGCGACCCTGCAGGGCGAGGGTGCGCAGGCAGGCAGAGCCTCGGTGTTCTGCCGGTTCGCCGGCTGCAACCTGTGGTCCGGACGCGAGCTCGACCGAGGCCACGCGACCTGCCGCTTCTGCGATACGGATTTCATCGGCATCGACGGCGAGGGCGGCGGCCGCTTCGACGGAGCCGACGCGCTGGCGGACGCGATCGCCCGCCTGTGGCCCCCTGGCCAGGCGGAGCGCTTCGTGGTGTTCACCGGCGGCGAGCCGCTGCTTCAGCTCGATGCAGCATTGGTGGGGGCGATGCACGAGCGCGCCTTCACCATCGCGGTCGAGACCAACGGCACGCTCGAAGCGCCGGACGGGCTGGACTGGATCTGCGTCAGCCCGAAGGCGGACGCCCCGCTTCGCCAGCGCAGCGGCGCCGAGCTCAAGCTGGTGTTCCCGCAAGACGACCTCGATCCGGCGACATTCGAAGGCCTGGACTTCCGGCACTTCTTCCTGCAGCCGATGGACGGTCCGGCCCAGGCGGACAACACGCGCGCGGCGGTCTCGTATTGCCTGGCGCATCCGCGGTGGCGCCTCAGCGTGCAGACCCACAAGATGATCGGGATCGCCTGAGATGGCGGCGAACCTGATCGGCGGCGATGCTGCCCTGGTGCTGTTGTCCGGCGGCCAGGATTCCGGCACCTGCCTGGCCTGGGCGCTGGACAGGTTCGCCCATGTCGAGACGCTCGGCTTCGATTACGGCCAGCGTCACGTCGTCGAGCTGGAATGCCGTGCCGCGGTGCGCGCGGGGCTGGCCGTTGCCCAGGCGGACTGGGCGGCTCGCCTCGGCGAGGACCACACCCTCGACTTGCGCGTGTTGGGCGCGATGTCGGAGACGGCGCTCACCAGCGACGCGGCGATCACGCTGAGCGCCAACGGCCTGCCCAGCACCTTCGTGCCGGGACGCAACCTGCTGTTCCTGACCTTCGCGGCGGCGCTGGCGGTGCGGCGGGGGATCCGCCATCTGGTCGGAGGCATGTGCGAGACCGATTATTCCGGCTATCCGGACTGCCGCGACGACACGATCAAGGCGATGCAGGTGGCGCTCAACCTCGGCATGGACCAGCGCTTCGTGCTGCACACGCCGCTGATGTGGCGCGACAAGGCGCAGACCTGGGAACTGGCCGAGATCCTCGGCGGCAAGGCGCTGGTCTCGTTGCTCGTGCACGAGACCCATAGCTGCTATCTCGGCGTCCGCGAGAAGCTGCATCCCTGGGGCTTTGGCTGCGGACATTGTCCAGCCTGCGAGCTGCGCCGCAACGGCTGGGAGCGCTACGCCGCATCATGAGCGCCGATCCACCCGCGCCGGCTCCGGCGCCCATGGCTCCAGCGCTGGTATTCAGCCGCCGCTTCTCGATGGGCCATCGCCTGATCCTCGGGAGCAGCGAGAGCTGCGCCCTGCCGCACGGCCACAACGAGACGGTGAGCGTGCGCCTGGAGGCGACCCACCCGGCACGGCTCGATGGCGGCGCCAACATGGTGCTGCCGTTCGCGCGCGCGAAGGCGACCTGGCATCGCTGGATCGACGAGCGGCTCGATCATGCCCTGCAGCTCGGCGAGCATGACCCGTTGCTCGACTGGTTCACGCGGCACGAGCCGGCTCGCGCCGAGCGGATCGTGGTCACTCCGGGCGATCCGACCACCGAGCTGATGGCCTGCCTGATGATGGCCAAGCTCGGCGCCTTCCTCGAAGCGGAAGGCGGCACGCTGCGCTGCGTGGAGATCCGGCTGGAGGAGACGCCAACCAACATGGTGGTGTTCGACGGCGATCCGCTCGCCCTGCTGCCGGTGCCGACGCGCGCGCCCGGACAGTGCTGGTGGCGGCGGCCGGACATGAGTATCGCCGATCCGCACCGGAGGCTAGCGGCATGAGCGATCCCACCCCCGAAGGGCTGACCCAGCTTGGCCGTCCGACGCGGCAGCCGGCGAGCCCGGAGGAGGCGGTGCTGGAGCGCATCGCCGCTCCGCATCCGGGCCGACGCTACCTGGTGCGGTTCACCGCGCCGGAATTCACATCGCTTTGCCCGATGACCGGACAGCCAGATTTCGCGCACCTAGTGATCGACTACGTGCCTGACCAGTGGATCGTCGAGAGCAAGTCGCTCAAGCTGTACCTGACCAGCTTCCGCAACCATGGCGCCTTCCACGAGGCATGCAGCCTGCAGATCGCGACCACGCTGGTCGATCGCCTGTCTCCGGTATGGCTGCGCATCGGCGCCTACTGGTATCCGCGCGGCGGCATCCCGATCGACGTGTTCTGGCAGACCGGCGAGCCGCCACGCGAGGTCTGGATCCCGCCGCAGGATGTCCCCGGCTATCGAGGACGCGGCTGACGCATGACCGGCTGCATCACGACAGACCGGCGCCTGACCCGAAAGCGGCTTCATGTCCGAAGCCGCCGCGAATGATGTCCTGGAGGATCACCATGACCGCCTGTGCAGATCCATCCAGCCGGCAGGGCGTGCGGCTCTTTCTCGACAGCGCGGATCGCGCCGCCTGGGAGCGCTGGCTGCCCACCGGCCTGTTCTTCGGCGTCACCACGAACCCGACCATCCTCGACGCCGCCGGCCTGAGCTGCACCATGCCCGTCGTCGGCGACCTGGTCCGCGATGCGCTGGGGCACGACATCGAGGAAATCCAGGTGCAGAGCTGGGGCACCGAGACCGGGAAGCTGATCCGCAACGGCTTGGCGGTGGCGGCGCTGTCGCCACGGGTGGTGATCAAGGTGCCGGTCACGTTCGAGGGCGTGCGGGCGGTGTCCGAGCTGCACAAGGCCGGCGTGCGCACCACCTTGACCGCGGTGTATGCGGCGCACCAGGCGCTGGCCGCCGCCGCCGCCGACGCCGACTATGTCGCGCCCTATTTCGGACGGATCGGCGATCTCGGGCGTGACGCGCTGGCCGAGGTCGGCCGTATGCTGGCGATCCTGCAGGCTTCCGGCCGCGGCACCCGCCTGCTGGTGGCGAGCATCCGCTCCGCCGAGGACCTGGCCAGGCTGGCGGCGATCGGGGTCGATACCTTCACCTTCGGAGCCAAAGTGGCCGAGGCGATGTTCGCCGATGCCGACACCATCGCGGCCTCCTCACAGTTCGAGGCAGTCGCCGCCCGCGGCGCATGAGGCATCATGGCGGGCGGCAAACAATGAGAAGACGGGAAGACGCCCATGGATAATGCACTGATATCGTCACTGGCGCCGGTGATCGCGCGTCCCGGCTACGACCGCAGTCGCGTGCGGGCCGGCATCGCGCATCTCGGGGTCGGCAACTTCCATCGCGCGCATCAGGCGTTCTACCTGGATCGCTGCCTCGCCAATCCGTCGCAGCAGGAATGGGGCATCCTGGGCATCGGCGTCCTCGACAACCTGCCCGAACGCGACAAGGCGCAGGCGCTGCAGGCGCAGCAGGGTCTCTATACCCTGACCATATGCCCGCCGAACGGCGCTACCTCGGTGCGGCTGATCGGATCGCTGGTGGAATACCTGCACGCGCCGAGTGATCCGCAGGCAGCGCTTGCCCGTCTGGCCGATCCCGCGATCCGGATCGTCAGCATGACCATCACCGAGGGCGGCTACAACCTGGACCCGGCCGGACGCTTCCGGCTGGAGACGCCGGATGTCGCGCACGACCTGCGCCACACCCCGCCGCGCACGGTGTTCGGACTGGTGACGGAAGCCCTGCGTCGCAGGCGGGACGCGGGAACCGGCCCCTTCACCGTGCTCAGCTGCGACAACCTGATGCATAACGGCGACGTGGCGAAGGCCGCCTTCCTCGGTTTCGCGCAGGCGGTCGATCCGGCGCTGGCGCAGTGGATCGAGGCGCATGTCAGCTTCCCGAACAGCATGGTGGACGGGATCGCACCGGTGGTGACCGGCGTCGACATCGTGCGGCTGAACTCCCGGAGCGGCGCCACGGATCGCGCGCCGGTGTTCCGCGAGGACTTCACGCAGTGGGTGCTGGAGGACAAGTTCTGTGCGGGACGACCAGACCTTGCCGCGGCCGGCGCGCAGTTCACCGACGACGTGGGGCCCCACGAGCTGGTCAAGCTGCGCATGCTGAACGCGGCGCACAGCCTGATGGCGATCCCGTCCATGCTGATCGGCCACAAGCTGGTGCACGAGGCGATGCACGACGAGGCGATCAACAGCCTGCTCGAGGAGTTCCTGTCACGCGACGCAGCACCGCATATCGAAGCGCCGCCGGGCGTGGTTCTCGACGACTACGCGGCCACGATCGTGCGCCGCTTCGGCAATGCGGCCACCCGCGACCAGGTGGCGCGCATCGCCGGCCAGAGCTCGGCCAAGCTGCCTGTGTTCATCCAGGAGACCGCGCGCGCGGTGCTCGCCGGCACCCACACCTCGGTGCGCATCGCCTTCCTGCTCGCGGCATTCGCCGAATACCTGCGCGGTCATGACGACGAGGACGTGGCCTTCACGGTGGCGGAACCGCTGCTCTCGGACGAGGATCTGGCGCTGGCACGATCAAGTGACGCCCGCGCTTTCCTCGGCATGAGCGTGTTCGCGGGCTGGGGCCTGGAAAACCACCCGGACTTCGCCACCGAGGTAGCCGGGATCAGGCGCGCGATCGTCGCCGAGGGCACCCGCGAGACGCTGCTCGGGGTGCTGATGGAATGACCGGACGCGAACGCTTCAGTTCTTGAAATAGGGTTCGACCAAGCCCTGGAGCTTCATCGTCATCGGCGCGCCGCTGCGGGTCACGGTCTTGCCTATGGTCACCCGCACCCAGCCCTCGCTGACGCAGTATTCCTCCACGTTGTCCTTCTCGACTCCCTTGAAGCGGATGCCGACGCCGCGCTCCAGCAGTGCCGCGTCGTGGAAGGAGCTCTTCGGATCCGCCGACAGGCGGTCAGGGGGATCCGCCGACAGGCGGTCGGGGGGTTCGCTGTTCATGCTCTCGGATCCTGGATGGGGCGCAGCCCGAGCAGGGCGCGCGCTTCGGCGGCGGTGGCGGGACGGCGGCCGTGCCGGGCCACCGCCTCCGCGGCGATCTGCACCAGTTCGGCGTTGCCACTGGCGAGCCGGTCGCGGGTGATGCGGATGTTGTCCTCCATCCCGGTGCGGACGCCGTCGGCGCCGCGCGCCAGCACCCACTCCATCACGTCCGCCTGATGCCGGCCGATGCCGGCGCCGGTCCAGGTCGCATGCGGCAGGATGCGGCGCAGTTCGCCCAGCATGATGTCGAGCAGGTGCTCCTGCGCCGGCATCGCGTTGGCGACACCCATGACGAACTGCACGTGCGGGCGCTCGCTCATCAAGCCGGCATCGACCAGGCGCCGGGCGCCGTGCAGGTGCGACAGGTCGAAGATCTCGATCTCGGGCAGGATGGCGTTCTGCTGCATCCTCGTCGCGAGATCGGTCACCAGGGCGGCGGAGTTCTCATAGACGATGGTCGGGAAGTTGACCGATCCGGTGGAGAGCGAGGCCATGTCGGGACGGTGTCCGAGCGAACTGCCGCGCGCGGCCTGGTCGCGTCCGCGCCCGCCGGTGGAGAACTGCACGATCATGCCCGGACAATGCCGGACGACGCCTTCCTGCACCTGGGCGAACAGGGCCGGATCGGAGGACGGGCTCTCGTCGGGGTTGCGGACGTGGATATGGACCAGGGTGGCGCCGGCCTCGAACGCCGCGTGGGTGGCCTCGATCTGCTCCGACGGTATTACCGGAAGTGCCGGATTGTCCTTCCTGCGCGGCACCGAGCCGGTGATGGCGACGGCGATGACGACCGGGTTCATGAGCTGCGATCCTCCGGGTTCGATGACGTAACCAGGCAGGATCATCCCTGATGCCGTCGACGGCGGGAAGCCAGCGCGCCGATCGTGGCTAAGACGAAGCCTGGGACGTTCCCTGGGACGTCCCTTGGGCCGTCTCGACATGGGCACGGGCGGACTGCAGGCGGTCGAGATAGGGTTCGAGCGTGGTGATGTCGGACTTGTCGGCGGCCTCGTAGGCGCGCTCGGCCTCCTGCAGCTTCGCCTCGCCGTCCGAACGGGAAAGCTCGGAGAGCTTGGTCGCCTCGTCGGCCAGGATCGTGCAGCGCTCCCCGGTGATCTCGGCGAAGCCGCCGGCCACGAAGAACTGGTCGGTCACGCGACCGCCCTCATGCAGCGAGACGACGCCGCCGCGCAGCAGGATGATCATCGGCGCGTGGCCCGGCATGCCGGCGATGTCACCCTCCGAGCCGGGCATCACGACCATGTCGACCGCGCGCTCGAGCAGCTTCTTCTCCGGGCTGACGATCTCGACGTCGATCGGCATCGCGGCTCAGCCCTTGGCCTTGGCGTCTTTGTTCTTCGAGCCCTCGAAATTGGCCACCGCCTCGTCGATCGAACCCACCATGTAGAAGGCGCTCTCCGGCATATGGTCGTATTCGCCTGCGACGATCGCCTTGAACGAGCGCACCGTGTCCTCGATCGAGACCAGCGTGCCCGGCGACCCCGTGAACACCTCGGCGACGTGGAACGGCTGGCTCAGGAAGCGCTGGATGCGTCGGGCGCGGGCGACGGTCTGCTTGTCGTCCTCGGAAAGCTCGTCCATGCCCAGGATCGCGATGATGTCCTGCAGCGACTTGTAGGTCTGCAGGATGCGCTGCACGTCGCGCGCCACCTGGTAGTGTTCGTCGCCGACGATCTTGGGGTCGAGCGAGCGCGAGGTGCTGTCCAGCGGATCGACCGCCGGGTAGATGCCCAGCTCGGCGATCGAGCGGTTCAGCACCGTGGTCGCGTCCAGATGGGCGAACGAGGTGGCCGGCGCCGGGTCGGTCAGGTCGTCGGCGGGGACGTAGATCGCCTGCACCGAGGTGATCGAACCCTTCTTGGTCGAGGTGATGCGCTCCTGCAGCGCCCCCATGTCGGTCGCCAGCGTCGGCTGGTAGCCCACCGCGGACGGGATGCGGCCCAACAGCGCCGAGACCTCGGAACCGGCCTGGGTGAAGCGGAAGATGTTGTCGACGAAGAACAGCACGTCCTGGCCCTCGTCGTCGCGGAAATACTCCGCCAGCGTCAGGCCGGACAGCGCCACCCGCATGCGCGCGCCGGGCGGCTCGTTCATCTGGCCGTAGACCAGGGCCACCTTGCTGCCCTCGGTGGTGTCGTCGCCGAGCTTGATGACGCCGGCGTCCTTCATCTCGTGATAGAGGTCGTTGCCCTCGCGGGTGCGCTCGCCGACGCCCGCGAACACCGACACGCCGCCATGCGCCTTGGCGATGTTGTTGATCAGCTCCTGGATCAGCACGGTCTTGCCGACCCCGGCGCCGCCGAACAGGCCGACCTTGCCGCCCTTCAGGTACGGGCACAGCAGGTCCACCACCTTGATGCCGGTGATCAGGATCTCGGCCGACGCCGCCTGCTCGTCGAATGCCGGCGCCTCGCGATGGATCGGGTCGTAGCGGACGGCGGGCACCGGACCGCGCTCGTCGATCGCCTCGCCGATCACGTTGAGGATGCGGCCCAGCGTCCCCGGACCCACCGGCATGCGTATCGGCGAGCCGGTGTCGGTCACCTCGGTGCCGCGCACCAGGCCGTCGGTGCCGTCCATGGCGATGCAGCGCACCTCGCGCTCGCCGATCTCCTGCGCCACTTCCAGCACCAGGTTCTGGTCGTTGAGACGGCAGGTCAGCGCGTTGAGGATATAGGGCAGCGTGCCGCTGAACTGCACGTCGACCACCGCACCCTTGATCTGGGTGACGCGGCCGACGACGTTGCTCGCCTTGTTCCGATTGCTGCTCTGGCCCTGGACAGGAGCCTCGGTGGTGTTGGTGTCCGACATGGATCAGCTCCTGCGAATTGGCTTGGTTCGAGGTCTCGGCAGCTCAGACAGCGTCGGCGCCGGAGATGATCTCGATCAGTTCACTCGTGATGTTGGCCTGGCGGGTGCGGTTGTAGCGCAGCGACAGCCGGTCGATCGCCTTGCCGGCGTTGCGCGTCGCGCTGTCCATCGCCGTCATCCGGGCCCCCTGCTCGCCGGCGGCACTCTCCAGCATGGCGCGGTAGATCTGCACATCCAGGTTGCGCGGCAGCAGCCGGGCCAGGATGGTCTCCTCGTCTGGCTCGAACTCGTAGCTGGCGCCGGAGCCGTCACCCTTCTCGTTGTCGTTCGAGGGCAGCGACAGCGGGATGAGCTTCAGCTCGGTCGGCGTCTGCGACATGACGTTGTTGAAGCGGTTATAGACCAGCGTGCAGACGTCGAACTCGCCCTTGTTCAGCATCTCGGTGATGCGCTTGCCGAGCTCGTGCGCGGCGCCGAACGCGACGTCCTTGCCGGCCGAGCCGGGCACGCGGTCGACCAGCTGCGAGCGGAACTCGCGCACCAGGTAGTCGCCGCCCTTGCGCCCCACCGGCAGCAGCTTGACGGTCTTGCCCTGAGCCTCCAGCCGGCGCACGAGGTCGCGCGCGGCACGGCCGATGTTGGAATTGAAACCGCCGGCCAGGCCGCGGTCCGAAGTGATCGGCACCACCAGATGCACCTGGTCGCGGCCGGTGCCGGCCAGTAGGCGGGGTGCGCCGTCGCGTCCGACGACGCTGGTGGCAAGGGCCGCCAGCATCCGCTGCATCGCTTCCGCATACGGCCGCGCCGCCTCGGCGTGCGCCTGCGCGCGGCGCAGCTTCGAGGCCGCCACCATCTTCATCGCCGACGTGATCTTGCGCGTCGACTTGACGCTCGCGATGCGTCCGCGCAGCTCCTTCAACGAAGGCATTCGGTCAGTCCTGCGAGAAGCGCTTGGTGAAGTCGGTGAGGAACTTCGACAGCTTCTCCTCGGTGTCCTTATTCAGCTCGCGCTGGTCGCGGATCGCGGTCAGGATCTCGCTGCCCTCGCTGCGGATCGCCGACAGGAACGCGTGCTCGTAGGCGACCACCTTCTCCACCGGCACCTTGTCGGTGAAGCCGCGGGTGCCGGCGAACAGCACCACCACCTGCTCCTCGACCAGGTAGGGCGTGTTCTGCGGCTGCTTCAGCAGCTCGGTCAGGCGTGCGCCGCGGGCGAGCTGCTGCTGCGTGCTGGCGTCGAGATCCGAGGAGAACTGTGCGAACGCGGCCATCTCGCGATACTGCGCCAGCTCCAGCTTGATCTTGCCCGCTACCTGCTTCATCGCCTTGATCTGCGCCGCCGAGCCGACGCGCGACACCGAGCCGCCGACATTCACCGCCGGGCGGATGCCGCGGAAGAACAATTCGGTCTCCAGGAAGATCTGGCCGTCGGTGATGGAGATCACGTTGGTCGGGATGTAGGCCGAGACATCGCCGGCCTGGGTCTCGATCACCGGCAGTGCCGTCAGCGAGCCGCCGCCGAACTCGTCCGACATCTTGGCGGCGCGTTCGAGCAGGCGCGAATGCAGGTAGAACACGTCGCCCGGGTAGGCCTCGCGCGCCGGCGGACGGCGCAGCAGCAGCGACATCTGGCGATAGGCCACGGCGTGCTTGGACAGGTCGTCATAGGCGATCAGCGCGTGCATGCCCTTGTCGCGGAAATACTCGCCCATCGCGCAGCCGGTGTAGGGCGCGAGATACTGCATCGGCGCCGGGTCGGACGCGGTCGCGGCAACGACGATGGAGTATTCCATCGCGCCGTTCTCCTCCAGCGTGCGCACGATCTGCGCGACCGTGGAGCGCTTCTGGCCGATGGCGACGTAGATGCAGTAGAGCGACCGCTTGTCGTCGCCGAGCGCGTTGATCGCCTTCTGGCCGATGATGGTGTCGGTGAGGATGCTGGTCTTGCCGGTCTGACGGTCGCCGATGATCAGCTCGCGCTGGCCGCGGCCGATCGGCACCAGGCTGTCGATCGCCTTGATGCCGGTCTGCATCGGCTCGAACACCGACTGCCGCGGCATGATGCCGGGCGCCTTCACCTCGGCGCGCTTGCGCTCGACGTCGACCAGCGGCCCCTTGCCGTCGATCGGCTCGCCGAGACCGTCGACCACGCGCCCAAGCAGGCCGCGCCCGACCGGGACCTCGACCACGTTGCCGGTGCGGGAGACGGTGTCGCCCTCGCGTATGTTGCGGTCGTTGCCGAACACCACGACGCCGACATTGTCGTATTCGAGGTTCAGCGCCATGCCGCGCAGGTCGGAGCCGGGAAAGGACACCATCTCCCCGGCCATGACGTTCTGCAGGCCGTAGACGCGCGCGATGCCGTCGCCGACGCTGAGCACGGTGCCGGTCTCGGAGATGTCGGACTCGCTGTCGAACGACGCGATCTGCTGCTTGAGGATTTCCGAAATCTCGGCGGGACGGATTTCCATCACGCGGCTCCCTTCATGGCATGGTTCAGGCGGGCGAGGCGCGATTTCAGGCTGGCGTCGTAGAGCCGGGCGCCGATGCGCACGACCAGGCCGCCGAGCAGCGCCGCATCGACGTGTTCGTGGATGTCGACCCGCCCGTAGCCGGCCTGCGTCAGGCGGGCGCGGAGCTGTGTGCGCTGCAGGTCGGTCAGCAGGTGGGCACTCGATACCTCGGCGATGGTGATGCCGCGACGCGACGCGACCAGGGCCGCGAACGCCGCGATGATGCCGCGCAGCGTCGGCAGCCGGCGGTTGTTGGCAATGACACCGACAAAGTGGCGGATGGTAGTGCCGAAGCCCTGGTTGTCCAGCACCGCCAGCACGGTATCGCGGGACTGCGCGATGTCGAGCGTCGGGTTCTCCAGCAGGGCGCGCAGCGGCGGGCTCTGATCGATCAGGCGGCCGAGCGCGTCGGCCTGATCCACCACCTCGTCCAGGCTGCGGTTGTCGTCCGCGAGATCGTAGAGCGCCGTCGCGTAGCGGCCGGACAAGCCCCCGGCCGGCTGCGCCGCGGGCTGGGGCCCCGGCTTGGACCCGGTCGACTGGGACCCGGTCGGATTGGGGGGCGTTCCGCCTGTTGCTGCGCCTTGAACCACGCTCGGCGTTTCCATCTATTTTCGTGGATATTGCGGCTCGTGCCAGTGTCGCGGCCTCTAGCATGAGGGCCATGGCCATGCAACCGACACCCCCGTCCGCCCCGGAGCATGCCGCCCCGGAACAGCTCGGCCCAGCCGCTGCGCCGCTGCTGCTCACCCTGCAGCTCACGGAGCCGGCGCAGTCCGTGTTCCAGGCGCTGCGAACCCGGCATTTCCCCGCGCCGCGCAACCTGGTGCCGGCGCATGTCTCGCTGTTCCACGCGCTTCCGGGTGCGGGCCGAGCCGAGATCGTGCGCGCGCTGCATGCGCTCCAGGCCAGCCCGCCGGCGATCCTGGTCGAGCCGCCGCGCGCGCTCGGTCGCGGGGTCGCGTTTCCGCTGGCCTCGCCGGCGCTGCTCGCGCTGCGCGCCCGGCTCGCGGAGTCCTGGTCGGCCTGGTTGACCCGACAGGACCGCGAGCGCTTCCGCCCGCACGTGACGGTGCAGAACAAGGTGACGCCCGAACTCGCGCGCGAGACGCTGGAACGCCTGCAGCAGGGCTTCGTGCCGTGGCCCACCGAAGGCACCGCCCTGCTGCTGTGGCGTTACCTCGGCGGCCCCTGGGAGGCGATGGAGCGTATCGAGCTGGCGCCCGCGCCGCCGACGTGAGCCGGGCCGGTTTGCGGCTGGTGCCGGTTCGGGCAGAGTGCCGGTCCAACCAGTCCGGAACCAGCAATGTCCAGCTCGCGTGCCGCCGCCCGTTTCGCCGTCCTCGTCCTCGCGGGAGGGTCGCTGGATGCCGGTCTGCCGCCTGTCGCGTTCGCGCAGATGGTGCTGCCCGCCAGCATGGAGCCGTCCAAGGTCGAGAGCGGCACTTACGCGGTCGAGCCGAACCATACCCAGTTGCTGTTCAGCGTCTCCCACATGGGCTTCTCGACCTATTACGGCCAGTTCAGCAGGGTGAGCGGCACGTTGAACCTCGATGCCAGGACACCGGCCAGGAGCAGCTTCGAGATCCACGTGCCGGTGAACTCGGTCAGCACGACCAGCGACAAGCTGACCGGCGAGCTCAAGAGCAACACGTGGCTGGATGCCTCCGCCGATCCCGAGATCACCTTCAAGTCGCTCAAGGTGACGCCGATCGGGCACAGCTACGCCCTCGCGTATGGCAACCTGACACTGCATGGCGTGACCAGGCCGATAGCCCTGAAGGTCAGGCTGGTCGGCGCCGGGATCAATCCGCTCGACAAGAAGTACACCGTCGGCTTCGACCTCAGCGGGACCATCAAGCGCAGCGACTTCGGTGTGAAGACCTACGTGCCGCTGATCGGCGACGTGGTGACGCTGACCATCGCCGGCGTGTTCGAGAAGCAGGCTGACAGCACGGGCGCGAAGCAGCCGGGCTAGCGTTCGGGCTTGCGGAGGCGCTGCTCAGCGTCCGCGCGTGACGATGATCCCGATGGAAGTCGAGGTGAACCCCAGCAGGCTGAGCTTCAGATGGGGACTTTGCACGTAAGGCGGCACGTCCACGAAGAAGTCGAGCGGATGATGGTCCGGCGCGATCTTCAGGTCATCGACGATGTGGCCACGGTTGCGCAGGTTCTCGATCAGCCGCTCGATGTCCTGCTTGCGATAGATCACGGTCGATCCGGTCCGGATGGTGTCCTCGTTCGAGCTGAGGTTGAACTCGGTCGTGTGGCAGGCGACGCCCCCTATCTTGAGCGTCTTCTCCACGCTGTTGACGATGAAATCCATGCCTGCCTCCAGGCTGCCCAGGTGTTCGAGGCAGCAGGACGACCAGCAGAAATCGAAATCGGTGAACTCGTCGCCGATATTGTTCATGTCGCAGATCGCGAAACTCACCAGGCGCGCGAAGCTGTCCTCGTCTATGATGCTCGGCGCGCGGATATCGTCGAGCATCGACGCGAACTCGTTGGTCTTGCCCCAGCCTGCCTTGATGCCGATTTCCTGCGGCGCGTCGGTTGCCACGATGTGCGCGCCGTCCTTGGCGAACAGCGACGGCATCGTCTCGGTTCCGACCCCGAAGCCCAGGCCCTTCTTCCCCGCCGCCACCACGCCGAGCCGCCGGAGGTGATGCATGATGAACACCCACTCCCATATCTTGCGATGATACTGCGCCGACCTCGCCAGCTCGTGGCATATCCTGACGAAATCCTCGGCCTCGCAATCCGTGGCGGAGCATGTCGAGTACGCCATGAAAGGTTGCGAACCGGGCGCTGCCAGACCCAGCTTCGGCACGAACAGGTTTTTTGCCCAGGGCTGCGCCTGCTCGATGTGCCTGAGCACCTTCTCGCTGATCTCGTCTGCATTGACCGGAACGATTCGGTCGTTCACCGCCCTGATCTCCGCGCGCAGCCGCTCCGTTGCCTGGGCCAGCTCGGCGCGAACCAGATCGACCTGGAGACGCTCCGAGGCGGCCGCGCGTTCACCCGCGGCAGCCTGCATCTCGGTCAGGATCTTCTCGATGCGGTGCACGGAAACCGCGATCCCGTCTTCGGTCGTCGCGGCGGTCCGCGCATCCACGAAGCGTGCCATCTTCTCGGCAAAAAGCCTTCGCCATACCACTTGAAACAAGATCGCCTCGAGAGCTGTTCACCGACCGGACGATTGCTGCATCGGCCGCGGGGAAGACATCCCACATTTCGAATGCGCTGAGTAGGGCGCCGGGTAGCGTGGCCGCCCCATCATGCGGCCGCGTCCGTGCCCGGCATCCAGGTCATGCTCCACTGCTCCCCGACGGCAGCGTCCGCCAGGCTTCGCGCGCTGGCGCACCAGCCGTGGGATGGCACCATGGCCGATCCCGGCACCTCGTACGCGGCGCGGCGGGGCAACCAGGCGGTCAGGTAGGCCGCGAGCTCCGTCCCCGACAACGTGCCGAAGAAGCTCGCATGTCCCGCCGTGGCCTCGCGGAACGCCAGGATATCACGGGCGATGATCGGCAGGCCGAACCTTGCCGCCTCGACCAGTGGCAGGCCTGATCCCTCGACCTCCGAAGGTGCCAGGAACGCCGTCGCCTCGCGATGGATCTCCGCCAGCACGTCGTCGCTGACATCCTCGAACCAGAACAGGCGACGTCCCCGCTCGGGATGCGACTCGAGCTGCTGGAGGAAGGCTTCCTCCATCCACCCGCGACCGCCCACGATCGCGTAGTTGACGTCCACTCCGGAAGCCCACAGCGTCTCGAACGCGGCCAGCGCCTGCCGGTATCCCTTGCGCAGGTCGATCTCGCCGACGCTCAGGACAGTGTCCCGCTGGCGGAAGGCCCGGGTGGCCAGCCGAGCGTCGAGCGATGGGCCCGTGCCGGACGGCTCTGCTTCCAGATCGCTGCCGGGATGGAACCAGCCTAGCCGCAGCGGGTCCGTCCGACAGGATGGGTTTTCCTGCAGCCAGCTCATGATCTCGTGCATGACGGTCCGGGAGATGCCGACGACCGCATCCGCCAGCTCCAGGACAGTGGTGATCCAGTTGCGATAGAGCGCCACGACATGCGGCGGAAACAGGGTGGGATGGCGGACGGGAAGCAGGTCGTGGAAGACGAACACCGTCCGTATGCCGCGCAGGCGTTGGGCCTCGAACCACGGCCGCACCGCCGAGATCATCTCCATGATCGGGTCCACGCCGAGATAGATATCGCCGGATACGGTGCATAGCGGCTCGTCCACGAGGCCGGTCGCTTCCAGGTCGAACAGCTCGTGCACGCACTGCCGCGCATGGACATAGTCGCCGTCGAGCCAGCGGATCGGCTCCACGCGGTAGCCCGGCGGCGGATCGGCGGTCATCTCCGCCACGATGCCCCGGCAGACGCGCCGGATGTCGCTGCCCGCCCGGTGCATCGACAGCATCGTGACGTCGATGAACAGGCGCGGCGGTCCGGCAGGCTGGCGGTTGCCGCGTATGATCGCCGGCGCCATCGCCAGGTCGGCCGGCGTCGATGGCTCCCGTAGCTCCGACAGCTTGCGTCGCATCGCACGCGCCGCGGACCGGGCCGTGCCGGCCACGGAGGCTTCGAGCGCGGACCGGATGCGCGCCGCCGTGGCTCCCGGAGCGGCCCAGTCTTCGCCCTGCGCCCTCAGCGACGCGACCATGCGATCGCGCTGCGCCGGATCGGCCCGCAACCGTCGCAGCGCCTCGGCGATCGTCGAGGCGTCCGCATCCGGCGGCAGGCGGAAGGCCGCCTCCTCCGGAAGCGCGCTCCAGGCCATCGCATCGCCGATCAGGACAGGTGGCCCGGCTCGCAGCAGGTCGGGCAGGAGTATCGCGGCATCCGCACCGGGCAGGTCACCCAGATGCAGCACCAGGTCGGATGCGACCAGCGCGTCCCGCATCGTGTCGGCAGCCTGCACGATCCGGACCTGATCGGTGCCGAAACCGGCGACGTCGTCCATGACGGCATCAGTGACGTCCCGCGCCACATGGCAACAGGCGAACAGCAGCGTGTCGCCATGGACGGTCCCGGTCAGCGACAGCCAGCCATCGAGCACCTGCCGCTGCACGCCGGCGTCGTCGGATACCAGGCTGCACACCACGAAGCCGCCGGGCGCGAGGTCGAGCCGGGCCCGCGCCTCCGCCCTGCCCGGCGGCAGGCCGACCGACGGCGGCGGGACGCAGACTACGTCCGGCCCGCCGGGATGCACCCGCTCGCGTACATGCCGGGCCAGCGCCGGGGAGTGGGTGACGACGACCTCCATCTCCGACAGGAACGGCAGCAGGCAGTCGAACCGACGCATGGCGGCCGGCACGCCCGCGCGCCTCGCGAACAGCGCCGCGTGCCAGCCATGCCCGGCGTAGAGCAGCCGGATCGCCTCCGCCTCGCTGCCCAGCGCCAGGATGGAGGAGAGCGTGGCATCGTGCAGAAGCGCGCAGCCGGGGTGGGCGCGCATCATCTCCAGCAGGTCCGGCGTCACCATCCCATCGGCAAGGCTATAGACGATGTGGTCGAAGCTTTCGGCGTGTTCCCGCAGCCACGCGTGCGAGCGGATCGGCACGGTGGCATGCAGCCAGGCATCCATGCCGGACTGATCGGCGACGCCGGCCACATCGCAGGCCTTGGCGAGCTCGGGCAGCAGCCGTGCGCCGTACCTGGCGATCGCGTCCTGCCCGGGCGGCAGCGGAGAGACCAGCGCGACGCGCGGCATCAGATCGGGCATCCACGTCGCCGTAACGGCTGGCTGCCGCTGCCCATGCAACCGCTCGAAGGCCGCGAGGCTGCGTTCCGCCACATCCTTCCAGGTGAAGCGGCTCGCCTGGACCGGGCCGTGCCGACGCAGATCATCCCGGAATGCCGGGTCGGTCAGCACGCGGGCGAGGCGCTCGGCGATGCTGTCGGGGTCGGCGGGGTCGAACAGCGCGTCCGTCCGGCCGATCACCTCGGGGATGCTGGTGCGATCGGATCCGATCACCGCGGCGCCGCATGCCATCGCCTCCGCCGCGGGCAACCCGAACCCCTCGTGGAAGGACGGGAACACCATGGCCGCGCAGAGCGAGTAGAGCCGGATCAGGTCGTCGTCGGGCACGAAGCCCGGGAACACCAGGTCGCCGGCGGAGAGCCCGGCCGCCGTCGCGTAGCTCCTGATGCCGGCGATCTCCTCCAGGGTCAGCTTGCCCACGATCAGCAGGCAATGAAGGACGCGGACGGACGTTGGCAGCCGGGCGAAGCCTTCCACCAGGCCATGCAGGTTCTTCCTGGCGTCGGCGGCGCCCGCGTACATCACGAACGGCTTCTCCAGCCGGTAGCGCTGCCGCAGCAGCACCTCTTCCGTCGCGTTCACACGGACCGGCCTGAACTTCTCGTCGACGCCGGTGCCGATCGTGACGACCCGTCCGGGTGGCAAGTCCAGCACCGCATGGCCTTCCGCCGCGGACGAGGCGGAGATCGCGAGCAGCAGGTCCGCCCGTTTGGCGAACTGCGCCTTGCGGTGGTACCAGAGCCGTGGTGCCTGGTGCTTGAGATAGACCTCCGGCTGCAGCAACGGGATCATGTCGTACAACGTGATCGCCGTCGGGATCGACCGCCCGAGAGCGCCGATGGAACTGACGCAGTTGTCGGCGAAGCCCTCGAACAGGCTGGCGATGTGCACGAGGTCGGGGTTCAGCTCGTGCAACACGGCTTCCCGCATCAGCTCCGCCGCACGGGTTCGCCATGCATTCTCCGGGGCTGCCTCGAAGGTGGGCTTCGGCAACTCGATGACGTGGAGCTGCGACCGCGGCAGCAGGCCATCGAACACCGCCGCCATGCTCGCCAGTCCCTCCGGCAGGTTGCGGTTCAGCATCACGTGGATCTCGTGCCGGTCGCCGCCCGTCCGCACCATCTCCTGGGCCAGCGACACGACGTAGCGGCCGATGCCACGGAACCGGCTGCTGTTCTGGCCGCCTTGTAGATCCAAGATAATCCGCATGCGTGCCTATTTCCTGGCGCTATTCCGGACAAGAACGAGGCCGTGGCGCATGCTCGGGTCGACCACACGGCGCTCGGGGCGACTACGTCCCGGGCCGCTGCAGCCCGGCCTTCACGGCGCGGCCGATAACCCGGACCGGCCGGGTCAGGCGCCAGGAGGTGCTGACCCGCACTGCATCGAGCAGCGAGGTGACCTTGGCGTGGGCGGTATGGAGCCGGTTCTGCTCCTGGGTCAGGTGGGCGGCCGCCGCGTGCAGCTCGCTCAGCCGGTCGGACTGGCTGTCGCGTACCGCCAGCACGGTATCCCGCTCCAGCAGAAGCGCGTTCCACTCTGCCAGCAGCGCGTCCCGCTCGGCCAGCAGCGCATTCCGCTCCGGCAGCAGCGCGTCGCGCTCGATCAGCAGAGCATCGCGTTCCTCCAGGAGCATGTCCCGCTGGTCCAGCGCCGCATCCAGTTCCAGACGCAGGGCCTGGCTCGTCTCCTGGTGCCGTTCGGCATCCTCGTAGCTCGCGGTCAGGCGGCGCTTGAGCTGGTCGGCATGCAGGCTCCCGCGCTGCACGATCTCCCTGGTGTCGCTGACTTCCTGGCGCAGCGCCCCCAGCAGCGCTTCGGTATCGTCGCGCGCGGCCTCGCCCCGGGCAATGGCCAGGCGAAGGGCGTCCAGCTCGTCCTCCTGGAGCTTCGTCCGCTGCGACAGGGTGTCGATCACGCCAGACTGCTTGCCGATCATGCCGACCTGCTCACCGATCATGCCGGTCTGCTCATGGATCATGCCGGACTGTTCCTTGACCAGGATGTCCAGCTTGTGCTGCCCGACGGTGACGTAGTCGTCGAACACACTGGGCGGCGTCGCCAGTGCTGCGATCAGATCGGCGTGCTCGTCGGCAACGTAGAACACGTTCAATCCGTCGAAATAGGCCCGCTGGTAGCCGTGGCCGAGCACCAGGTCCTCGTAGGCTTCGTCGACGCGCGCGGACGAAAGCGGCTCGGTGGCTTCCGCGACGACGATCCAGGGCCGGAACCGGCTGAAGTCCATGCCGCGCAGGACGTCGGCTTCCGCTCCCTCCACATCCACCTTCAGGAAATGGATCTCGGTGATGTCCTGCGATTCGCAGATGCTGGTGAGCGTCAGCGTCGGGACCGTCTTCTCCAGGCTCTGCCAGCCGGCCTCGGCATGGCGTCGGGCCACCTCGCCATCACTGGTGGAAAGCCCGGTGCCGGAAATCTGATTCAGCACCATCAGGCCGGGTGCCGCTCCCGCCGCCACGTTGAGGTTGAGGTCGCGGGACCTGGCCTGCACCAGGCGCTCGAAGTAGATCGGCGTCGGCTCGATGTTGATGCCGGACCAGCCCTGGTCGTAGAACGCCCTGGTAACCGAGATCTCCTCGGGATCCGCCGCCCCGACATCAATGTAGAAACCGCTGTTGACGCCCTTCAGCGCCCGCCAGAGCACGAGGTCCTCGAAGTTCTGGGCGTAGGAGATGAAGCTCATGCCGTACTCTGATCTCGATTGGACACAGGGATTGCGAGGAGGTTTCGGACCAGCGGCAACGTCCTCTCCCCGGTGTGGCGCATATAGGTCCGGCCCGGCATGGGCAAGCTCCCCAAGTCCCGCAGGATGTAACTGGCCGAAGCAATCGGCCGGGAGATGCCCTAGCCTGCGAGATGTCCGGGGCTCTGCCGGCGCCATGCGATCACGTCCTGCTGCTGCTCGCCGAGGCCGTCGATACCCAGACGCACGACGTCGCCCGCCTTCAGGAACACCGGATCGGGCTTCATGCCCATGCCGACGCCCGGTGGCGTGCCGGTGGTGATGAGGTCGCCCGGGTGCAGCGTCATGAACTCGCTGATATAGCTGACCAATTTGGCAACGCCGAAGATCATCGTGCCGGTGGTGCCGGTCTGCATGCGACGGCCGTTCACGTCGAGCCACATGCCGAGCGACTGCGGATCACCGACCTCGTCCGCCGTCACCAGGTAGGGTCCGACGGGGCCGAACGTGTCGCAGCCCTTCCCCCTGTCCCAGGTCGGGCCACGCTCCAGTTGGTACTCGCGCTCGCTCACGTCGTTGACCACGCAGTAGCCCGCGACGTGGCCGAGGGCATCCGCCTCGCTGACGTAGCAGGCCCGCTGCCCGATCACGACGCCGAGCTCGGCCTCCCAGTCGGTCTTGACCGAGCCGCGCGGCAGCATGATCGGGTCGTGGGATCCGGTCAGGCAGCTAATCGCCTTGGTGAACAGGACGGGTTCCGACGGGATCGGCAAGTTCGATTCCGCCGCATGATCGGCGTAGTTCAGGCCGATTGCGATGAATTTGCCGATCCCGCCATAGGGGATACCGAGGCGAGGATTGCCCTCGACGACCGGCAGCGCCTCGACGGCGATGGCGCCGATACGGGCGAGCGCATCCGGTCGCAGGGACGCGGCGTCGAGCGCCGGCACATGGCCCGACAGGTCGCGTATCCTGCCGCTCGCGTCGAGGATTCCGGCCTTCTCCTGACCAGCAGGACCGTAGCGAAGCAGCTTCATGAGGTTTCCTGTCGTCTTTGCGGCATGAGGCTGGGCCTGGCCGCCGGCGGTTCGGAAGCATCGGCGCTGTCGGGCGCCGAGACGATCCGCGCGGGCAGGATAAGCACAAGTCCGGCCGAGACCAGCGCGGAGAAGGCGAGCACGTAGAGTCCGGCGGCGGTCGAGCCGAAATGCGCGTCGGCCCAGGCCCGCACGTTCGGAGCCACGAAGCCGCCGAGATTCCCGAGCGAGTTGATCGCGGCGATCCCGCCCGCCGCGGCGACACCGCCGAGATAGCCGGTCGGGAAGGTCCAGAAGATCGGCTGCACGCAGATCGCCCCGGTGGTGACGAAGCACAGCGCCAGCACCGCCAGGACCGGCGGTGCGTTGGCCGACACCACCAAGCCCGCCGTGATGAACAGCAGGAAGACCAGGGCGTAGGGACGGGACCTCCCGGTCCGCACCGCCCGGCTCGGCCAGTATGCCGCCATCAGCGCGGCACAGAGCCAGGGTATGCCGACCACCAGGCCGACCAGGGGTCCGATCTTGACGCCGAGCAGGGCGCTCACCTGGCTCGGCAGGTAGAAGGTCACGCCGTAGACGCTGATCTGCAGGAAGAAATAAACCCCGAGCAGGTGGAGCAGGCGGGGATCCAGCAGGGCGCGGCCGAGATGCAGGCCGCCGCGGTTCACCTTCGCCTGCGTCTCCTGCTCGATCGCCTTCGACAGCACCGCCTTTTCCGCTCCGGTCAGCCACTTCGCATCCTTGGGATGATCGGTGAGCCCCCAGAACGCGTAGATGCCGACGGCGCAGGCGAGCAAGCCCTCGATCATGAACATCCATTGCCAGCCGGCGAGGCCGAGTGATCCGTCGAGAGCCAGCAGGGCACCCGACAGCGGGCTGCCGATGGTGAGCGCGATCGGGAAGCCGAAATAGAACAGCCCGAGCACCTGGCCCCGCTCCTTGGCCGGGAACCAGTACGTCATGTAGAGGATGGCGCCCGGGAAGAAGCCCGCCTCGGCGAGGCCGAGCAGCAGCCGCAGGCACAGGAAGGACGTGTTGCCGCGGGTGAACATCGTCGCCGCCGCGACGAGGCCCCAGCTGACCATGATCCGGCACATCCAGACCCGGGCTCCGACGCGATGCAGGATCAGGTTGCTCGGCAGTTCGAAGATGGCATAGGTCACGAAGAACACGCCGGCACCGAGCGCGAACGCCGCATCCGACACGCCGGCCTGGCCGTGCAGTGCCTGCTTGGCGAACCCGATATTGGTCCGGTCGAGCATGGCCACGAGATACATGGTCAGGAGCAGCGGCATCAGGCGTCGTCGCGCCTTGGTGACGGCGCTCGCGAGCGCGGGATCATCAGCCATGGACGCAACCTCCCGATAGCCTGCGTCCTTGATCCGGGACGTTCTCGGCCGATCAGGCTGCAGGTAAGAACCGATTCCCGGTCAGGTCAATCGGCCGGTCCGGGCCGTCGCCGGAGCGGTTCCGGGAACCCGTCCCGAGCACGCCGACGATCAATCCGCGACCCCGATCAGTTCGGTCGCCTGTATCGTCGATGCGTCGGCGGCCGGAAGAACGGCCAGCTTCGCCTGCATGTTGTCGCGCACGAACCGGTCGATGGCTTCCTGCGGCATCGGATGGCCGAGCAGGAAACCCTGCAGCTCGTGGCACCCCTGGTCGCAGAGCAGCTTGAATTGCTCGATGGTCTCCACGCCCTCGGCGGTGACCTCAAGGTTGAGGCTGCGGCTCATGGCGATGATCGCCTTGATGATGGCGCGCGAGCCGTCATCGGCTTCCAGCCGCTGCACGAAGGAGCGGTCCACCTTCAGCTTGTCGAACGGGAACCGCTGCAGATAGGAGAGGCTGGAATAGCCGGTGCCGAAATCGTCCAGCACCAGGCGGACGCCGGTCTCGCGCAGTTCATTCAGCATCCGTATGGCGCTCTCGATGTTGTCCATCAGCACGCCCTCGGTGATTTCCAGTTCCAGACGGTTCGGCGGCAGGCCGGTCTCGGCCAGGATGGTGGTCACCATGGTCAGCAGGTTGCCGCGCAGGAACTGCGCCGGCGACAGGTTGACCGCGACGCGGTAGGGATGGTCCCAGGTCATCGCCGCGGTGCACGCGGTGCGCATGACCCACTCGCCCAGCGGCACGATGAGGCCGCATTCCTCGGCGAGCGGGATGAACTGTGCCGGCGAGATCAGGCCCAGCGTGGGATGCATCCATCGCACCAGGGCCTCGAAGGCGACCAGCTCGAGCTTGCTGTCGAAGAGGGGCTGGAAGTGCAGGATGAACTCGTCGCGCTGCAAGGCGGCGTGCAGGTCCTGTTCCATAGCCCGCCGTTCGCGCAACGCCAGGTCCATGCCGTTCTCGAACAGCCGGAACCAGCCGAGCCCGTTTTCCTTGGCCCGATAGAGCGCGATATCGGCCTTCTTCAGCAAGACCGCCGCCGTGTCGCCGTCCTGCGGATGGATGGCGATCCCGATGCTGGTGCCGACATTGACGTCCTGGCCGTCGATGCGGAAGCCGGGCACGAGGCATTCGATGAGACGTCGCGCTAACGCGGTAGCCTGTTCGGGCTGTGCACCGGTCGTCTGCAGCACGACGAACTCGTCGCCGCCGATCCGCGCCACGAAGTCGCCCTCGCGCAGGTTCTCGCGGAGCCGGGCGGCGACCTGGCAAAGCAGCTGGTCGCCGGCCGCATGCCCGAGCGTGTCGTTGACCATCTTGAAACCGTCGAGATCGAGGCAGAGCACGGCGAGCGGCGCCTGAAAACGTGCGGCACCGCGCAACGCGAGGTCGAGACTCTCGCTCAGCAGCACCCGGTTCGGCAGTTCGGTAAGCATGTCGTGGTGCGCCAGGAAGCGGATGCGTTCCTCGGACGCACGGCGTTCGCGTACGTCGCGCAGCGCGGTGACCAGGGCGGGGCGCCCACCGTAGCTGATGGCGCGCGAAAGGATCTCGACCGGCATCCGGATGCCGTTGGCGGCGACTATCTCGGTCTCCGTCGGCACCGCGCCGCGGTCGGGACTCCAGGCGGAGCTATCGCTGTCCGGTGCCATGAAGCGCGCGAGCGGGCTGACGCGAAGTTCCGTCAGCTTGACGCCGAGCAGGGCGGCGAGGCTTTCGTTGCCATCGAGGATCTTGCCGTCGCGATGGATCAGGATCCCCTCGAGGGTGCTGTCCGCCAGTTGCCGGAAGCGGTCGGTCTCGAGCTGGTCCCGTGCCGCGACCCGGTTATCGACCAGCGATCCGGACAGGCTGAGCACCAGCATCGCGACGGCTTCGGCCGCCACGATGATGGCGATCGGCGAGGATGCCAGTTCGTCCGGATGACTTACCGCGTTGATCCAGTCGTTGAACGGGAGAATGGCGGCGAGCGAGCCGAAGGCCAGCACGCCGATCGCCAGTGTGGTGAGCATCGTGCCGATCAGCCGGGGAAAACGCCGCGCCAGGCTGCTGCTTTCCCAGAATGCAAATCCGCACAGAGCGGCACCGAGTACCATGACGACCAGCACCGCCGTCAGGTCGTAGGCCAGTGCGAACGGCCTGACGATTCCCGCCATGCCCGTGAACAGCATGCAGGAGAAGCCGCATGCCAGCAGTGAGCCGGCGAGCATGGCGTTGCGGGCTGATCTGCGGCCAAGTCGCTGGATCGCACCCGCCGCCATGCTGCTGAGCAGGGACATGACCAGCGCCGGGATCATCCAGCGGACCGGGACGCTCACGCTAAGTTTGGGATAGGTGCCGCCCAGAGCCGTGATGAAGGCGAGCCAGGAGGCCGAGGTCATCACGAGGGCGAACAGCGTGACCGTGATCGCCGTCTTATGCCGGCTGGACCGGGGCCGGAGCAGCACCCTCATCGCGATGAAGCTGCCGATCAGGGCTTCCAGCAGAGCCAGCGCGAGGACATGCGGATCATGGTGCCGCAGCAGTTCCGCAAGGAGATGCGTCATCGCCGCCCGGTTCCGCGCTGCGTCAGGTGCGCCAGGCTCGGCATCAGAACCTCGCCTCGATGCCGGCGATGAAGCTTCGGTCGACCTGCAGTCCGGCGGTCTCGACGATGGTGTGCTGGTTCAACTGTTCCGCCAGCACAGAGACCGTGACCCGGTCGGTGACACGGTAGCCGACACGTACGTTGACGGTGATGTAGTTCGGCACCGTGACCGGCTCGATCATCGTGGTCGCGAGGTTGGCGGTGAAATCCTCGATGTGCGACTGCCAACGGGCCTGCGTGTCGATCTCGAGGCGCTTCCAGGTGTAGCCGGCGCCCGCGATGATGGAATGCGTCGGCGTCTGCCGCTGGTAGCTCACCAAAGGGGCGGACGCGAGCTGAGCCTTCGGGGTGTCATCGCTCACGGCCGCGAGGGCGTAGCTCAGGTTCCAGCGCAGGCCGGAGGCGCTGTGGCCCTTGATGCCGATCTCGCCTCCGACCGCGCTGCTGCCGCCGAAATTGCGGGCCATCAGCAGGGGCCGTCCGTCCGGAAGGAAGCTGATGCCGGAACCGAACGGCGAGCCGATCGTGCTGTCCGTGCGCTGAGCGAAGGCGGCGAACCTCAGCACGGAGCCGAGCGAAGGGAGAGCATTCAAAATCGTGGGGTGCTGCTGGGATTGGTCTAGGGTTTGGGCTTACGGGATGAGGGTGGGCTGGTGCCGAAGCTGGTATGGCGGGTGAAGCTGATTGCGGAGCTGCGTCCTGGGGTG
>JAABUX010001213.1_pt1 | contig 40023 bp, 35 predicted proteins | sample 5561851 | NCBI WGS metagenome assembly JAABUX01 (sample SAMN10711883, study PRJNA513361) | rock metagenome | isolation source: Antarctica rocks | place: Antarctica: Victoria Land, Richard Nunatak red sandstone | collected 2016-01-03 | reverse complement strand
GCCGCTTTCCGGACCGTCGTCAGCACCGCAAAGGCCAACCAAGCCCCGGTGCTCGACGTCCTGCGCTTCGTCCTCTCCGCCCCGTCAGCCGAAAAGACCATCGCCTACCCGGGGTGAGCAATTACAGAGTTCGAGGCTGGCGACCTTGTCTATGGTTTGAAGGAGCCGCGTGCGCAGTGGTTGATGAAGCACAACGCGCTCTTAGGAAAGAACTGGATCGACAAGTTCTCGACAAATAAGGATTCGGCAAGCGCCAGCGACGCCTTGAACCAGGAGTTCATCCTGAATGCCCTTGACCATCCCAAGTATCATGTCGCGTTCAGCGGCACCAATTCGGTTGGAACGGCGATCGCGAACCAGCAAGGTTCCACGCAGCATGGCTGGAGAACCAAGTCCAAAGCAGGGCTGAACTGGGCGATCTCGACCAACAGACACGTCCACTTCATCCTGGACGGCATCGTCATGAAGGACGTGGCGGAGAAAAGCAACAAGGTGGGAAATCCCGATAGTCCCGTCGGGGCAGCCCCACTGGGAACCCTGCAGTCGGTGAAGGTACGAACGATCACCAACGCGGAATTGCGGTGGATCTACCGGCACAAGGATCATGCCGAAACAAAGCTGCTCGTGCAGTTTTGGTTGAAGAATGTGCCCTGCTGCCCCCCATGGTATCCTGCCTGGGATTCGGGCGTCGGCAAGAAAGCCAGCGGCGACGTCGCTTGGGAAAGTTACCAGCCCAAGCATTGGGTCGTATAGTTCGTGTTCAAAAGCAGCACGCCGCTTGAGAGCAACTCTGATGCCAGCGGTCCATCGCTTCCTCCGTCTCGATGCAGGTGCGGCTCGCAATCATGTCGGCGGACCGGAGCCAGCAGCGTATAGGTCGCAGCACACGACGGTTGGCACGAGGCAGGCAGGGTTCAGGTAGCCGCTACGGCTGCCGCCGAACCTTAAGTTGGGCGGGAAGTCCTTCAACTGCGCCGCTGCTGGACCCCACTTCGGCCCGGCGGCGACTCCAGCCGCCGCACGTCTGCAACGTCCAGACCGGCACATCCCGCTCCGGCTTAGCAAGGCGGGTGATCCGGAGCTGAACGCCGCCGCTGTTGTTGCTCGCCGTCTGCCACCTGTCGTTGGCGAACAGATGCAGCAGGCCGGCCTGGGCATTGTTCTGGATCACGACGGACCGGCCCGGCGCCGGCAGGTCCCGGCCGATCGGGGCCAACTGCCGGGTCAACTCGGGCGGGTCGTTGTGGAACAGCAGCTTCACCAGCTCTGCCAGCCCTTACTCAAGCAGATCCCAAGGCCGCGGATGGGCGACCGTGGCAACCAGGCGCATCCAGGGTTCCCGGCGCAACCGGCGGCCAGCCGTCATGTAGCGGCGCCGGTCGAGCAGGCCCGTCGCCCCCTGCCCGCCCGGGGCACAGGGCGGCGCCTCCGCATCGCGCCACGGGTGTCCCATGTAGGTCAGGCGGTAGCAGCCGCCCGCCTCGATAACCACGCCCGTGCGGTCCCAATCCCGCCGGGCCTCGGCCACGAACAGCAGGCTCTCACCCACCGCCAAGCTCGCAAGGTCGGGGCGGCCGAGGTGCGACTGCACAGCCGCGGCGCGCTCGAGCACGCTGGAGTGCAGCGTCGTGCCGTTCTGATCCGGCGTGGCGCCGGGGACGGGATGCCAGCGCGGCCAGGTGCCGAACAGCACCCATCCCGGCTTGCGCGCCACCTCGTCGTGCAGTCGGCCAAGCGGGTTCGGGCGCAGGGCCGCGCGGGCGCCGTCCCTGAAGAACAGGCCATGCAGGGCCATGGCGTCCATCATCCATCCCAGGGTGATGTCGGACAGGTCGCGCTGCGCATAGCCGCCGCCGACATCGGCATGGGCGCCGCGGAACCAGACCTGCTCCAGCGTCTCCAGCCGGTCCCGAGGGCTGCGCCGCCCCTGCCCGCCGAGCCGCGGGTCGGCGTACAGCGCGGGGAAGAACTGCGACCGGCGCTCATCCATGGCCAGCGCGTGATAGACGTGCCGGCAGGCCTCCGCCGGGTCGGTGGCGAGCGCCTTGAGCTTCCAGATCGGCAGGGCGCGGAACCACCAGCCCCAGAGCGGCACGCCCAGCGAGGCGACGGTATCGAACACGCCGACAAACCTGATCTCCGGATCGGCGTGCACCATATCGGGGCGCACCGTGACGTAGGCGTGCTGGTCGCGGCGGCTGCGGTAGAGCTGCACCATCTCCGGGGCGTACAGCAAGTTCTCCGCGCGCAGCAGGCCGATGCGGGAGATGACGCCGGCGATGCAGCGCGCCGCATAGGCCCCGCGGGAGAACCCGACGAGGTAGATGTGGTCGCCGGGCCGGTACTGGCGGACGATCTCGGTGTAGCCTTTGATGACGGTCTCGCTGATGCCGCTGCCGAATGCACCTTCGAACAGCTTCAGGACGCGCTCGAACAGGGCCGCTGCTTGCGACCCCGGGTTGGCCCCTACGGCATCCAGGAAGGCCTGCGTGCGCCGTATCTCCGCCGCGGTGGACGAGGTGTCGGAGCCGACGCCGGCCTCATACCAGGTGACCTGGGCCTCGTCGCATTCCAGGGATTTGTAGAGCTGCGCTATGTTGGTGGCTGCGGCCTCGCCATCCTCCTGCTGGTCCGGGCGGTTGCTGGTCCCGTCGCAGAGGATGACGATGCGGCGGCCGTTCCCTTCCAGACCGGGTAGGGCGCCCTCGGCTCTTATGCCTGCGCCACGCACCAGGTACCAGCGCCGGCGCGCGGCCCCCAGCGCAACCAGGGCCTCCCGGACCGCCGCGCACGCGCCGGCCAGGGCGAGCAGCGCCATCGCCAGCACCGTCAGGACATGCCACGCCTGCAACAGGACTCCCGGCCGCTCCAGGCGAACCCAGTGCGGCGCGGCGGCGAGCAGGTAGAGCAGCACCCACGCACTACCCGCCGCCACGACCGACAGCAGCAGGGCGCACAGGAACAGCACCGCCGCGCATACCCGGACCGGCCCGTCCCGGAGCGGGCGGAAGCGTTCCAGCCACCGCACCAGCAGCCGCATCCACCCCGTGGCGACCCACCATGCGAGGGCGCCGCCGGACGCGACGGCGACAAGGAGTTGCGTCAGCAGCGCGGTGATCTGCACGGCCCGGCTCCCTACAGGCTGACGGCGCCGCCAGGCACGGCATGGCCGGCCAGGATGGCTGCGATGTCGGCGCGCACCTTGGGGGAGCGACGATAGTACTGATGGCTGGCGTCCAGCGGGACACTGAGCGGGTAGTCCCAGACCTCTGCGCAATCCACCGTACGGAAGCGGCCCGGCGGGAACCGCGCCGCGTCCTCCCGGTGCGCCGGCCCGAGCAGGCCCAGGCGCTGGATGCCGTTGGCGGCGAAGCTGGCGGCCATCGCGACGTCGCGGACGCTGTCGTACACCGAGATGGCGGCAGCCAGCTCGGGAAGCCGGCTCAGGCGGCCGCCGATGGGCGCCTCGAAGCTGGTCCAGCGCTCGTCGGCTGCGGCCAGGAGCGCTGCATCGAACAGACTCTCCGCCGCGTGCTCCTGGAACCACACCTCCACGCCGGCCTGCAAGGCGTAGTTGCCCATGCTGTGCGCCAGCAGGGTGCAGCGCCGCCCGGCTTGGCGGGTCTGCCGGAGCAGGGGGGCGATCTCGGCCAGGAACGTGGCGATGTGGCCGCCCGAACGTCCGGCCTGGATTTGGTCGGTCCAGTAATCCTGCGGCAGCAGGTGCGGCGGCGCGGCCAGAAGCTCGCCCAGCGAGGGCCAGGAGAACGCGATCACCGTCGTGTCCGCCGCCGGGACGCCGCTGGCCTTGAACCACGCCTGGTTGTAGGCGGCGCGCGAGATGCCGTTCAGGAACGAGTTGGCGAAGCCGTGGATGAACACCAGGATGCCCTTGCCCGCCCCCAGGATGTCGGCCTGCATCTCCGGCCCGAACCCGCTCCCCGCCGCAGGCTCGATGGCAGTGATCCGGCCGCTGTCCTCGACGCCGAGCTGGGTGCCGTCCACGAAGGCGGCGCCGTAGGTCAGCGCGCCGGGATCGGAGGGCGCGCCGGCCATAGCCGTGCCGTAGGTGGTCCAGTCGCTGGGGTCGGTCACGTTGCGGTTGGTGGCGAAATAGACGGTGCTTGCCATGGTGGTGATCCAGGTTGTGGGTTCGGTTGGGCGAGGCTTCAGCCGGGGTGGTGCCGGGCGTGCGGCGTCCCAGGTTTTCAGGTGGTCACAGGGTCTTCAGGTATTCGATGAGCGCCCAGCGGTCCGCCTCCGGCAGCGCGGCGCCGTACTCGTGCCCGCCGTTGCCGTTGCCATTGGCCGGGTTCACGACGAACACCTGGCGCCCGGGCACCTCGGCGGTTTCCAGCCCGACATGGACCGGGTCGAACTCCCGGTGTCCCACGGCGAAGCGCCGCGGACGCTCGGCGGCCGGCCGCAGCAGCTCCCACAGGTTCGGGACGGAGCCGTTGTGCAGGTAGGGGCCGACCGCCCAGATGCCGGTTAGGACGCGCGCCTCGTAGGCCGCGCCGGGCGCCTGGTCCGCCGCTTTGTAAAGGTCGCGCGTGGCATTTGCCACCGCAGCCGTTGGCACCAGTGCCGCGCCCACCAGAGGAAGGCGGCCCTCGGCGAAGTCCTGCCGGATCGCGCGCAGCACGCTGTCGTCATGCGCCAGTGCGGCCGGGGTTGCGGCCTGGGCCAGGCTGCCGACCACGGCGTTGGCGAGGATGGACACCTTGCGCGCCGGGTCGGCCAGCCGCTCGCCGACCAGGGGCGGCTGCTGCGTGCCCGTGAGCACCTGCGGCGACCCCATCAGTTGCGAGTTGTCGAAGGTGCGCCGGTCGGTGCCGGCGTCCACCACGACGGTGTTCCAGGCCTTCTGCACGACGCGGGACGGCGTGGCGCCGTGGCAGCCCGCGCACTGCGCCTTGAAGACCTCGCCGCCCCGGGTCACGCGCGCCGGGTCCAGTCCGAAGGCATCGCGCGGCCAGGGCGGCGCACGGAGTGCCACCACCTCCTCCTCCAGGGTTTGCAGGCCGGCGCGGTTGACGGAGTTGCCGTAGCGAACCTGGTGCGGCGCAAAGGCGAGCGGCGTTGGGTCGAGACGCCCGAACACGCCGAACACCTCGCCGGTGTTGCGGGCCAGGGCGCGCAGATAGGTCCCGTTCGGCGCCGCCCCGGTCCACTGCGTCCGGTCCTGGCGCGGGGCGTCCTAGATGAACGGGTAGCGGACCGGCGCATCGGCCTTGTGGATGTTGCTGGGATGCGCGAGGTCCAGGCCGGTGACCCGGTTGAAGATCATGCCGAAGGCGTCGAGGCGGCCAGGTCCCCAGGGCGCATCGGGCAGGCTGGCCGCCATGAAGGCCGTATAGCTGCCGCTCCAGGCTGCGACGCCCTGCCGCAGCCGGTCGGCCTGCAGGCTGGAGCTGCCGGGGCCAAGCACTGTGCCGGCGAAGGCGGAGAAGCGGCCGGGCTGGGCAAGGGTGGCGTCCACCGCCCGGCCGAGGTCGGTGAGGAACGCCTGGAAGTCGGCGTTCGCCCGCCCGCCATCGATGCGGAACGCTTGCCCGTTGTGACGGAGCTGGCCGGTATGGCAGGCGGCGCAGGTCATCCCGAGCTGCGGGTCCGCCGCCGTGCCGTCCCGCACGAAGCCGACCGGCAACGGCGCCGGGGCGCCTGATGCGCTGGGGAGATACCCGTACCGCCCCAGTTGGTCGCCAGCGAACGGCTCATCGCGGTCAAGCCGGCGCAACGCCAAGAACCAGGGCATCGGGATTACCTGCGAGCCTTGCGCGGTCGTGGTGAACCTGGCCCTGTCCTGCTGCGTCCATCCCTGGTCGAGGAAGGTCTCGGCCGCAGGAGGCAGGCTGGCTGCCGGCGCGGCCTCCTGCACCGTCTGCTGCGGGACGGCGCATGACGCGGACAGCAACGCAAGAACCCCAGCCAGCTTGCGCATTGGATCGTCCTCCCTTGAGCAACGGTTAGGAAGGCTACCCGCTTTTGTCACGAAATAGCAACGATTATCTGCGTTCAGGGGATGTGCCGCTCAACCTGGGCTGCGCCTGTCAGGCTGGCCGCCTGCCGCGGGATTGGCTGAGCCAATGTTTGGCGTCCCCGGCTGACAGCCCCCCTGGCTGGCAGCACCGAACGTAGGGCCGGCCTCCGCGTTCATACACCGGGTGCCGGGTGCGGGATCGGACGGGGACAAGGACATGCCATGACCACCGTTCCAGTCGAGCCGGGTATTTCAGCCGAGCCGGGCGTTGCAGCCGAGCCGGGGTTGTCCCCACGGCTGACCCTGATCTTCGCCGTGGCCTGCGGCGCTGTCGTGGCCAACATCTACCTGGCCCAGCCGCTGATCGGCCTGATCAGCCCGGAACTGGGCATGGACGCCGGGCTATCCGGGCTGATCGTGACCCTGACGCAGTTGGGTTACGGCGCCGGGCTGCTGCTGCTGGGGGCGCTGGCGGACCTGGTCGAGAACCGGCGGCTGATCGTGCTGGCGCTGCTGGGCACCGCGGCCGGGCTGGTCGGGGTGGCGGTGTCGGACTCGGCGCTGACGTTCCTGGCGGCGTCGTTCGTCGTCGGGTTCTGCGCGGTGGCGACGCAGATCCTGGTGCCGTTCGCGTCGCACCTGGCGCCGGACCGGACGCGCGGCCGGGCGATTGGCAACATCATGGCGGGGCTGCTGGGCGGCATCATGCTGGCGCGGCCGTTCAGCAGCTTCGTGGCAGCCGGGCTGGGGTGGCGCGCTGTGTTCTGGATCTCGGCGGCGGTGATGCTAGGGCTGGCCACGGTGCTGCGGCGCGCGCTGCCCCGGCGGCAGCCGCAGGCCGGCGTGGGATATGGCGCCATCCTGGCCTCCACGGTGCGGCTGATGGCGACGACGCCGGTGCTGCAGCGGCGGACGGCCTACCAGGCGCTGATGTTCGCTGCATTCAACCTGTTCTGGACCGCCGCGCCGCTGCTGCTGGCCCAGCGGTTCGGGCTGACGCAGCGGGGCATCGCGCTGTTCGCATTGGCCGGGGCCGGGGGTGCGCTGGCGGCGCCGCTGGTCGGGCGGCTGGCGGACCGCGGCGGGACCTGGATGGCGACCGGACTTGCCTTGGGAACCGTCACCCTGTCGTTCCTGCTGGCGGGCTGGGCCGCGGCGGCGGGCGCGTTGGCAGCGCTGGCGGCCGTCGCAGTGCTGCTGGACGCCGCGGCGCAGGCGAACCAGGTGGTCGGCCAGCGGGTGATCCTCGGCTTGCCGGCACGGGCGCGGGGGCGGATCAACGGCATCTACATGACCGTCGTGTTCCTCGGCGGCGCGGCCGGGTCGGCGCTGGCGTCGCTCAGCTTCGTGCACGGCGGCTGGCGGCTGACCTGCATCTGCGGGGCGGTGCTGGGCCTGCTGGCGCTGGCGCTGTTCGCCACCGAGCGGCGGCCGGTCAAGCCGCCTGCGTGCTGACCGCCTGCACCGTCCGCATCGGCCCCGGCTGCGGGCCATTGATCCACACTCGCGGCACCTCGGCCTTCGCGTTGCCAAAGATCGAGCAGAACGCCACGTCCGCCGCATCCCGCCCGGCGCCGATCCGCACCAGCCCGTCCAGCGCCGCCATGCGCGTGGGATCGAACAGATACCAGGCCCCCATCCCGTCAGGCCCCGCCAGGTAGGCCTCGAACACCGCGTGGAAGTCCGGCGGCTGCAACTGCCAGGCATAGGCGCTGATGTAGCGGGCCGGAATGCCCACCGCCCGGCATAGCGTGATGGCCAGGTGGGCAAAATCGCGGCAGACGCCGGTGCGGTCGCCCAGGGTGTCATAGGCGCTGGTGAGCACGTCGGTGCTGCCGCTTTCATAATCGACGTTGTCCCTGATCCAGTTGCAGATGGCGGTCGCGCGCTGGTGCCCGGCCGGGGTGGCGTTGAACTGCCGCTGCGCGAAGCGGGCCAGGCGGTCGGATTGGCAGTAGCGGCTGGCATTCAGGTAGGGCAGCACGTCGAGCGGGATCGACCCGGCTGCCAACTCGTGCACCTGCGTCGGGTCCAGCGTCAGCGGATCGAGGCGGATGGATGCGGTGTATTCGACGCGCAGCTTGCCACGCGGCACCAGGAACCGGGCCAGGCGGTTGCCGCTCTCGGGCATGATGAAGCGGTCGGGTTCGCCGAGGTCGGGGGTGGTCGTCATGCACTCGGCGGTGATGACCTGGCGGGGGAAGCGGGCGGCCTCCAGGTTGAACACGAAGGGGGTCAGGGCGTGGGCCTCGTATTCCAGCGTGCAGCCGACTTCAAAGTCCATGTGGCGGTATCCCGGCGAGTGGTGCGGTGTGGGGCGTGCAAACCTTGGATGTGCAAACGTGGACGTGCAAACCCTGGGCCGCAACCGCGTTGCAGCAGCGGATCGCACGCAGGGAGGCACGCATGACCAAGACAGCGCAGGACGGCCCGGAGGAGGCCGCCAAGGACGCGGCGCTGCCGGGCAACCACGGCCAGTTCGGCGAGAGCACCGGCACCGAGGACTACAAGCGCCTGGAGGACCTGGACCTCGGCGACCTGGGGCCGGCCCCCTCCACCCCGCCGAAGGACGGCACCGTCGCTCCGAAGCCGTAGCTCCACCCCATGAGCCGCCTGGCCCTGCTGGTCGCCGGCGCGTTCTTTATGGAGTTCCTCGACGGCACCGTGATCGTGACGGCGCTGCCGAGGATGGCACATTCGCTAGGGTCGGACGCGGTCGCGCTGCACCTGGGCATCACCGCCTACTTGCTGACGGTGGCGGTGTTCATCCTGCCCGGCGGCTGGGCGGCGGACCGGTTCGGCGCGCGTGCGGTGTTCACGGCGGCGATGGCGGTGTTCACGCTGGGATCGCTTCTATGCGGCATGGCGGGGTCGCCGGGATGGTTCGTGGCGGCGCGGGTGCTGCAAGGCCTCGGCGGGGCGATGATGGTACCGGTCGGGCGGCTGGCGGTGCTGCGGACCACGGCCAAGCCCGACCTGATGCGCGCCATCGCCCTGCTGACCTGGCCCGGCCTGACGGCACCGCTGTTGGGACCGCCGTTGGGTGGGTTCCTGGCGGAGCACTTCACCTGGCGCATGATCTTCTGGGTCAACGTGCCGCTGGGCCTGGCCGGGATCGCGCTGGCGCTGCGGCTGGTGCCGCAGGGGCGCGGCGCCGGGCGGCCGTTCGACACGCAGGGGTTCGTGCTGGCGGCGGCCTGCGTGCTGTGCGCCACCCTGGCGCTGGACCGGGTGGGGGACGGCGGCGTGGGCGTGGGCGGATCGCTGGCCGGGACGCTTGCGCTGGCGGCGGGGGCCGGGGTGGCGGGGCCGCTGCTGTGGCGGCACCTGCGCCGGCACGCGCATCCGCTACTGGACCCGGCGCCGTTCGGGGTCCGCACCTTCCGCACCACCATGCTGACCGGCACCGCCATGCGGACGCTGATCGGCACGCTGCCGTTCCTGGCACCGCTGCTGTTCCAGTTGGGGTTCGGGATGGACCCATTCCATGCGGGGCTGCTGGTGCTGGTGCTGTTTGCGGGCAACCTGGGGATCAAGCCGCTGACAACGCCGATCCTGCGCCGGGTGGGTTTTCGGGGTGTACTGGTGGGCAACGGGCTGGTGCAGGCGGCGGCAATGCTGGGCTTCGCGCTGCTGACGCCTGAGGCGCCGCTGCCGGTGGTGCTGGGTCTGCTGGTGCTGGCAGGGGCGTCGCGGTCCCTGCAGTTCACGGCGCTGAACACGCTGGCGTTCGCCGACGTGCCGCAGCCGCTGATGGCGCCGGCCAATACTTGGTTCAGCGTGGCGTTCCAGCTTTCGCTGGGGATCGGGGTGGCGGTGGGGGCGGTGCTGCTGCGGCTGGCCGGGCTGGCGGCCGGCGTGGGGGAGCCGGGATTGGCGGAGTTCCACGCGGCGCTGGGAGTGCTGGCGGTGCTGATGGCAGGGACGGCGCTGGTGGGGTTGAGGTTGGCTCGGGATGCGGGGGTGGCGGTTATGGGGCGGGCGTAGGCAAGGGTGGGGCGCGTCGAAGCACGCACCCTTGGCGTCCAAGACTGGCACGCTCAGCGCGTCCAGCCCGCGTAGCTGCCGACGTTGTCGCGCGTGACGAGCTGGGAGGGCATCAGGATCATCGGGTTCTCCGGCTTCTTGCCGTTCATGATGCCGGCCCCGGTCTCCACCGCCAGCTTGCCCATCGCATAGGGGTCCTGGCTGGCCGAGGCCTGCACCTGCGTCTGCCCCTGCAGCGCCCCGACGATGTCCGGCGCCCCGTCCACGGAGGCGATCACAATGCCGGTCCGGTTCAGTTGCCGGGCCGCAAGGTCGCTACCGATCGCTTGCGGGTCGTTGATGGCGAACACGCCCTGGATGCTGGGGAAGCGCGTCAGGTAGCCCTGCATCACGTTCAGCCCGCCATCGCGCGACCCCTTGGCGTCCTGGTCGGAGGACAGCAGCTTGATGTCGGGGTACTTGCCCAGCACGCCCTTGCAGCCGTTCACCCGGTCGATCACCGCCGAGACCTGCGGGCCGTTCTCGATGACGACGTTGCCCTTGCCGCCGATGGCGTCGGCCATGAACTTGCAGGCGATCTCCCCCGCCTGGGTGTTGTTGGTCTGCACCGTCGCGTCGGCGCCGTCCGCCGCCACGTCCACGCCGACCACGGTGATGCCCGCCGCCTGCGCCCGCTTGATGGCGGGCGCGATGGCCCGGGGGTCGGCCGCGTTCACCAGGATCAGGTCCACCCCGGCCGAGATGAAGTTGTCGATCTGGGTGAACTGCTTGTTCAGGTCGTAGTCGGACGAGGCGACCGTCACCTTGGCCGCCGGGTTGATCTGATGCACCGCGTCGGTGATGCCCTTGCCGACGGCGATGAAGAACGGGTTGCCGAGCGTGCCGACGGTGACGCCCACCGCCTTCAGCTCCCGCGCCTGCGCAGCGCCGGCCGGCACGAGCGCGGCCCCAGCCATCACCAACATCATCACCCCGGCCATCATCAGGTTCCTGAACATAGATCCTATCCTCCCAACCCTTGTTGACGGCTGCCCCGGCAGGTGGGCCATCGCCCGCCGCGGCCCGGCTTCACGCTCGACTCACGCCCAACTTCACGTACGTGCGCTGCCTTGCAGCCGCGCCCGGTCCAGCGCCACGGCGCCGATGATCACCAGCCCCTTCACGATGAACTGCCAGATGTCCGACACTCCCACCAGGGTCAGGCCGTTGGACAGCACCGCGATGATCAGCCCGCCGATCAAGGTGCCCCAAATCGAGCCGATGCCGCCGACGAAGCTGGTGCCGCCCAGGATGACCGCGGCGATGGCGTCCAGCTCATAGCTTTGGCCAAGCTGCAGGCCGTTGGCGGCGAACAGCCGTGCCGCCGACATCACCCCGCCCAGCCCCGCCAGCAGCCCGGACGTGGCATAGACGAACAGCAGGATGCGCCAGACCTTGATGCCCGACAGCCGCGCCGCCGCCGGGTTGCCGCCGACGGCGTAAATCCACACGCCCAGCACCGTGCGCCGCAGCACCCACCACGACAGCACGATCACCAGCAGCGCGATGACCGCCAGCACGGGGATGCCGACCCCGGGCGCGATGGGGATGGCCGCGTTGCCGATGGCGGCGAACGGCAGGTCCGGGTTGAACACCGTCGTGTCGCCGCCCATCAACCGCGCCAGGCCGCGCACCGCCGTCAGCGACCCCAGCGTCACGATGAACGGCGGCAGCTTGCCGAACGCGATCAGCGAGCCGTTCACCAGGCCGAAGAACAACCCTGTCAGCAGCGCCGCCGGCACCCCCAGCAGCCCCCAGCCCGGCACCAGCGAGGCGATCAGCGCCGCCATTGCGGACGCCGCCAGGATGCTGCCCACCGACAGGTCGATGCCCCCCGTCAGGATGACGAACGTCATGCCCGCGCCGAGCACGATGTTGATCGCCGCCTGCTGCGCCACGATGGACAGGTTCTGCGACGACAGGAACCGCTCCTCGCCGAGGTAGTGGAACGCGATGGCGAGGATGAACAGCACCGGCAGCATGCCGAGTGCCTGGATGGCGCTGCGCACCCGGACCTGACGCGCCGACAGCCCGGCGCCCCCGGCAGGCGTTGCAGTGGTTGTGCTGGCCATGCCTGCCTCCCTGTCTCGGCCTATGCCGCCACGCCCGCGCCCAGGGTCATGATGTTCTCCTGGGTGATCGGGGCGCCGTCCGGGCCGCCGACCGAGCCGGCGATCCTGCCCTCCCGCATCACCAGCACGCGGTCGCACACGCCGACGATCTCCGGCAGCTCGCTCGAGATGACGACGACGCCGATACCGCGCTTGGCCAACTCGTCGATGATGCGGTAGATCTCGGACTTCGCGCCGATGTCCACGCCGCGGGTCGGCTCGTCCAGGATCAGCACCTTGGGGCCGGTCTCCAGCCAGCGGGACAGCAGCACCTTCTGCTGGTTGCCGCCCGATAGGCTGCCCACCGTCACCGCCGGGCTGGCGGCGCGGACGCTCAGCGCCTTGAACGCCTGCTGCGCCCGGCGCCGGCCCGCCGCGAGGTTCAGGATGCCGCCCGGCCCGGCGTCGCGGCCGATGACGCCGAGGTTGATGTTGGCGCCGCAGGACAGGTCCAGGAACAGCCCCAGGCCCTTACGGTCCTCGGTCAGGTAGGCGAGGCCGGCCGCCAGCGCGTCCTCCGGCCCATGCGCCACCAATGCCTGCCCGGCCAGCGTCACGTCGCCAGCGAGCTTGCGGTCGGCGCCGAAGATCAGCCGGGCCAGCTCGGTGCGGCCCGATCCGACCAGGCCGGCGATGCCCAGCACCTCCCCCGCATGCAGATCGAAGCTGCAGGGCTGTACCCGCCGCCCGCCATCGGTCATGCCGCGCACCTGCAGCACCACCGGGCCGCGGCTGCCATGCGGGTCGTGCGTCTTGGTGTAGAAGCTGGACAGGTCGCGCCCGACCATCATGCGGACCAGCGCCCCCGCGCTCAGCTCCTCGCGCGACAGGGTGCCGACGCAGCCGCCGTCCCGCAGCACGGTCACTCGGTCGGCCAGCTCGTACACCTCCGCCATGCGGTGGCTGATGTAGATCAGCGCGATCCCGTCGGCGCGAAGCTGGCGCACGAGCGCGAACAGCCGGTCGGTCTCGCGGGACGACAGCGCCGTCGTCGGCTCGTCCAGCACCAGGATCTTCGACTTCGCGTGCAGCGCCCGGGCGATCTCGACAAGCTGCTGCTCGGCGATGGACAGCGTGCCGACCGGGGTGTCCGGCGTGAAGGGTGCGCCGAGGCGGTCCAGCACCGTCCGGCACCCCTCCCGCATGGCGGCGCGGTCGATGCGCCCGGCCCAGTGCGGACCCCGGTGCGGCTCCATGCCGAGGTAGATGTTCTCGGCCACCGTCAGGTTCGGCGCCAGGGCAAGCTCCTGGTAGATGATGGCGATGCCGTGGCGCTTGGCGGCAATGGGGTCGGTGATGGCGACGGGGCTGCCGTCGATCAGCAGCGTGCCGCCGGGGTCGGCCTGGTGCGCGCCGGACAGGATCTTCATCAGCGTTGACTTGCCGGCGCCGTTCTCCCCCATCAGCGCCAGCACCTCGCCGCCCCAGGCCTTGAGCTGCACGCCGTCGAGCGCCTTCACACCGGGGAAGGTTTTCGAGATGCCGCGCATCTCCAGGCATGGCGCCGCGCTGCTGGCTGACACCGCTACCCTCCCTGGTTCGGTAGGGTCGGCGCCGCAATCCGCTGCCCATGCTCACGCCCGGTGCGTCCGCCCTGCCCATGAAGGGTGGCCAAGCTGCTGCCTTGCCCTGCTGCAGTGCTGCCCAAGTCCGCCTCCCCTGCGCTTCGGGTCATTGCCGCCCCAAGCGCCGGGGCAGCGTGCAGAGTCAACGGCGCTCACGTCAACTCATACCAGCGGCCATCTGCTCCGGCCTTTCCGCTATCGCACCGTCGTTGCGAGCCGCTCTTGCGACGCGGTACTCCAGGGCCGGACGGACTGCTTTTGCCACCCCTGTTGGTGCGGATGGCCTCCGACCGGCATCCATGTGCCATGATGGGGCTGTTGAGGGATCATCAGAGGAGGCTGCCCGTAGAGCAGGCTTGCCAAGGCGCCCGTCCGAAAGCCCGCCGCGCTGGCGCAAGTCAGCGCCGAATGGGCGGGAGTTCGATCTCCAGCGGCCGTGGGCCGGCTCCTGCCGTCACGGCTTGCCGCGGTGCATCGGACGCAGCGGGCGCTGGGACTGCGGACCCAAGCGGCGGCGGGGCGACGATGGTCCCGCTTTCCCTGATGCACTCGGCCATCGCCGACATGGCGGCGCTGGTTCCGGCCAGGTCGAGCTGCCACGGCGGCTCGGTCGCACCCGGGAAGGTGAGGGTGCCGGACGCCGCCGCGGTGAACCCATGCAGCCAGGGCTTGAAGGCGTCGCCAAGCGCGAACTCCAGCGACGCGCCCTGGCCCACGCCGGGCAGGCTCAGCACCGGCATCCCGGAGAACGCGGCGTTGACCTGCACCGGGGTCCGGGGCGGCACCCTCCAGGACGGCTTGCTCAGCACCAGGCGCACGATCCCGGGGCGGCCGGCAGCGGCGCTCAGGGCCAGGGTCCCGGACCCGGCCGGGCCGGACAGCCCGCAGGCCGCGTCCGCGCCCGATCCGGCGTTCGAGATGGTCCAGCCACCTGGGGACGTGGTGTCCGCAGCCGCCGGCAGGGCGTCGCCAGCCGCCGGCAGGGCATCGGGGGACAGCGATGCGCCCGCGACGAACAGGTGCTGGCCGCTGCCGGGCAGATACTCCACCTGGACCACCGCGCCGGCCTGCCCGATGACCGACACGGACGCCCCGGCCCCGATGGACGTGCAGCGCCCGTCCCTGACCACGAAGGCGACCCAGCTCGGGTCGGCGCGGCGCGGCTCCGCGGCGTTGCCCAGCGCAGCAACCGCCCGGGGGTTGGCGCAGGCGGTCGCGGCCTGGTTCAGGCGGAAGCCAGGCTGCTGTGCATGGACGCCGGAAGCCGCCGCCGCGACGGCGCCAAGGACGGCAGCCAAGACACCTGATCGCATGGCCGCTCCGTTGCTCCGCACTGCTCCCCCGGCCACTTGCCGCCGGCTGGCCGGCCCTGCCACACAGGGTCCCCGTAAGCATGTGCTTTACACCACCTGGCGTGCCACCCTACGATCCCGTCCAGGCCCGACGCAACTGGATGATGCCGCCCTCCCCTCTTGAACCCGTCTGGGACCTGGACGGCCCGTATGGCCCCGAGCGCTGGTTCGGGCCACCGGGACGATATGGCCGCGTGCTGCTGGCCAACGAACCCGTCAGCCTCGACCCGAAGGATGGCGAGCTGCACCTGTTGCGCGCTCGCGGGTCCAACTGCGCGCACCCTGGCCCTTGGCCGTTCAGCTTCCGGTTCTGTCCCAACTGCGGCGCTCCGTTGCAGCCACCCCCGCCGGCCCAGGACGCAGAGACCTGGTCGTCGCCGGGCGGCGCCTCCGGTCAGCCGGCCCCGGCCTGCACCGGCACGCCGGACCCGCTGGGGCGCACCGAGCTGCCCATGCCGGGTCCGTCGCGGCTGGATTTCTTCGCGGCCGGCACCCCGCTGCGCCTGCTCGCCTTCGACCAGACCACCGGGCGGCTGCACGTCTGGGGTGCCGGGCTGTCGGACCCGTTCGAGGGCGGCCGGTGGCGGGAGCTGGCCCATCTGTCCGCCGCGGTGAATCTGCCCCGCTGGAGCTGGAGCGCCGCCGCGTTCGCAGGCGGCTTCGCGATGCCGGGGGATGGCGGGCCGCTCTGGATCGGGCTGCGGCCCCGGTCGGCGGCCCCGGTCGCGGCCCGGCCGGCGCTGGGCATCCAGCGCAGCCTGGGCGGCGTCGCGTCGCTGGCGGCGGCGGCGCTGCTGCCCGTGCTGGCGAACGATGCGCTGTCCGTCGCAATCTGGTCGCCCCAGGATGGGCAGTGGCAGCGCGCCGAGGTCGCCAACGGCACCGCGGAGGCCGCATCCCAGGTGTTCTCCGCCCCGTCCGTCAACACGACGGAGGCATTCTGGACCGGTCGGGCCGGGCAGATCTTCGCCCGAACGGAGCGCGGCGCCGTCACCTGCGACTACCGCCCGTGGCGTGACGGATGGCGGCCGATGCAGGGCGTGCGCCCGGTGCTGTCGCCCAACGGCGTGTTCCACCAGTTGGGCCGGCTGGATGGGCGGCAGGCGTTCGAGGCGCTGCTGCCGCCCGGCGCCACGCCGCAGCGCCGCGCGTTCGACCGCTACGTCACAAGCTGCGGCTCGGCATCGTTCGTCCGGATGACCCGGTTCCGCGAGCCATGGGAGCCGAAGCGGATCGAGTACCGCGGGGAGGACGACGCGTTCCTGCTGCCGTTGCTGGCGTTCGAGGGGGAGCGCTTCGTGGTCGCCCAGTGCTCGCCCCGCAACGGCCTGCTGGGCTTCATCGACACGGACGCCGCCCATGGCGCGGTGGAGCCCAAGACCCTGGAGTGCCGGATCATGTTCGCCGGCGGGTCGGTCGCGCTCACCGACCTGGGAGCGACCCTGCGGGTGCGCTCCGCCTGGGACATCGTGGCGTTCGTCTATGGCCGGAGCCTGTTCGTGTACGACCTGCCCGGCAACCGCTGCCACCGCTGGCCCCTGAGCGCCGCTGGGCCGGGCAATGGCTAGGGGCTGGGTTCTTGCCGTCGCCGTCCTGTTGGCGCCGGCTGCGCGGGCCGAGGCGCCCTCATTGTATCTCGTGCAGACCTCGGGCTGGATGGAGCCGTTCTTCACCGACCGCACCTCGCCGTTCAAGCCGCTGCTGCAGGCCCTGGTCGATGCCTCGCACACCGGGCGGACCCTAATCGCGGACTTCAACCAGGATGGCCAGGTGCCGGGCCACCGCTCGCCGGAGGTCGTGTACGACGGTCCCTTCGCCCCCGGCCCGGTCAACGCCGCGATCAACGGGCTATCCCTGGCGGTGCGGCCGGGCGGGCGACTGGCGGATGCGGACTTCGACGGGGCGCTGGCCCGTGCGCTCGACACGGTGCTGGACGGCAGGCCCGGCATCGTCTGGGTGGTCACGAACAACAAGAACTCCCGCAACAACAGCTCCGAGATCGACCGCAACACGCGCGGCTTCGCCGAGCTGGTCCGCAGCAGCCCCTACTTGCCGTTCGCCGCTGCCTACCCGGTCCGGATGCCGGTCACCGGGCGACAGTACACCGAACGCGGCCTCATCATCTACGCCATCGCCTACGGGGACGACGCCGCGGCGGCCCTGGCCGGGATCGTGGACAGCGCGCCGATGCGGGCGTTGTTCACCGACCCGCCGTTCAAGCTGAAGCACCTGGACGAGGCGCCGCTCGTCTTCACCGCCACGGACAACGCATCCGCCCTGCCCGGCGGCGGCCTCCTGGTCCAGGGGGTGCCGCCGGGGGGCACGGTCCGCGTGGCCGGGGCGCTGCGGTCCGAGTACTACCCGCAGACCATCGTCAGCGCGGACGTTTCGCTCGCCTGGGCCGCGCTGGACGGGGTGGCCGACCCGGCAGCCCTGCCGGCTGAGGTGGAGCCGCCGGTGCTGTCGGGCCTGGCGTCCGGGGCGCAGCAGGGCGGCATCGCGCTGGTGCTGCACACGCCTGCGGTGGCGCGTCCGCCGGGGCTGGCCGGGTGGTTCGCACAGTCCAAGGCGCTGAACGGCAGCCTGCAGCTTCGCCTGACCAACCTGCGCATGGCGCTCGGCGCGGACTTCACGGCGAAGATGGGCGAGATCGCCGCGCTGGACCAGCTTCCGGACGTGTTCGCCGACTACCAAAAGGTGACAGCCGCCACCGCGGTCATCCCGGTCACGCTGTTGGTGCAGTTCTCCCCGGCCCCGCTGATCGAGGCGCTGGCGCTGGCCGCCCTGGCCGCCGCCACGTTGGTCGCCGCCCTAGTCCTAGCCACGCGGGCGCGGCGCTACGACGTGCTGGTTGAGGGGCGCAAGCGTCCGTTCTCGCTCCGGCCGATGCAGTCGCAGATGGTGGCGCTGGCGGACGGCCGCTGCCTGGTCGTCACCGGGCGGCTGATGGGGCCGCACCGGTCGAGAGTGCTGGAAGCAGGCCGGAAAGCTGGGCGGTAAGGCCGCGCCCGCCTGCGGCGCAAGGGCCGCCCGACATTGCTTTCCCACTAGGGGGCGCTACTTTGTTAACCTGGCTGTACAGGGCCAAGCACTGCTCCGAGGTTGCATATGGTCGATCCACAGCGTCCGGGTCCTGGGCCGGTCCCAGCGGGGCCGTCGGGCTATGTAATCCGCCCGCCGCAGCCCAGCGCCGCACCCGCCGCCCAACCCCCCGCACCAACTCCTGCTCCAGCGCCAACACCCGGCACCATAATCCGCGAGCCGACGCTGATCGGCGGCCTGACGGAGAATGGCGCGGTCATCGGCAGCGCCGTCATGCTGGGCCTGCTGGTGGTGTTCTTCCTGATGCGCGGCGCGGTGCGCAGCCACCTGATCCTCAACCGCGCGTCCCTATCGTCGGCCAACGGCGCGTCATGGGCGCTGTTCACCTTCCTGACCGTGGCGGCGTTCACCGTCGTCTTCGGCCTGATCGGCGGCTTCTGGACCATCCTGTCCTTCATCGTCCCCCTCGGCGTGCTCAGCCTGATCACCCTCGTGCTGTTCGTCATCCTGTTCAACTCCGCCACCCGGTTCAGCCGTTGACGCGCTCCCCCGGCCCCGGCGGCGCCTCGGAGGCTCATCATGCCCGACGCCATGTCTGACCGGGCCGACACCTTGGCGCCGCGGACGGCCGCGCAGCCCAAGGTCACCAAGCTCCGCCCCACCCTGTTCGTCGCCCTCGGCGGCACGGGGAAGGAAGTCGTGCTGCGCCTGCGCCGCCGCATCCTGCAGAACGACTGGGGCACCCCGGGCAACAGCCGCCGCCTGCGCGACATCGGCGACTTCCCGATCGCCTCGTTCATCTACTTCGACACCGACACCACCGAGGCCATCGAGACCGACCGCGCCCAACGCTCAGACCCCTTGGCCCGCGCCGTCGCCTTCAAGGACGCCGAGCGCCTGCAGCACGGCGTTGACGTGATGCGCTATATGCGGGAGTTGGACAGCTACCCGCACATCCGGTCCTGGCTGCCCGAGGGCGACCTGGCCTCGATCAACACCGAGAAGGGCGCCGGCCAGGTCCGCTCGATCTCCCGCCTGTTGTTCTTCGACCAGTTCAGCCGCTTCCAGCACATGGTGCGCGAGCAGGCCAACGCCGTGCTGAACAACATCGGACGTCAGCAGCAGCTCAAGGACCTCAACCTCGACATTGACCACGAGCTGCGGGTGGTGGTGATCGCCTCCTCGGCCGGCGGCACCGGGTCGGGCAGCTTCATCGACGTAGGGCTGACGGTCCGCTCGATGCGCGACCTAGGACAGCCGCAGGTGGACCTGGTGCTGCTGCTGCCCGGCGGCTTCCGCGGGGCCGGGCTGCAGCGGGTCAACGCCAACAGCTTCGCCGCATTGATGGAGCTGGAGCACGTCATGCGCCCGGGGTCGGCGCCGGCCTACGTGGACCGCTGGACCAGCGACGGCTCGCGGCCGACCAACGTGATGCCGTACAACGAGGCCTACCTGATCGACACCACCAACGTGTCGCGCGACCAGACGGGCGACATCAACCACCTCTACGACATGGTGGCCGACGTGCTGTTCGAGGACTTCGGCAACAGCGAGTTCTCGTCGCGCAAGCGGTCGATCTCGGTCAACACCGGGCAGTACAAGCTGGTGAACTACCTGCCCGCCCTGCCGGAGCGGTTCGGCCAGCAGTCGCTGTCGTATAGCTGCGCCTACTCCTCGTTCGGCCAGGCCACCATCGTCACCAAGGGGCTGGCGGCGCTGGAGGCGGCATCGGTCACGGCGTCCAAGCGGATGATCCAGTCGTTCTTCAACGTCGCCCTGCAAGGCTCGGGCCGCCTGCCCACCCCAGACGAGCGGCAGGCCTTCGTCGAGGCGACCTTCTTCCTGCGCGCCACCACGTTCGAGGAGACCCTGCAAGGCGTCGAGGACGACGAGACCATCAACGAGCCGGCGCTGATCGGCGAGTTGATGAAGCAGGACACCGGGGACACCGTGGAGACCCGGCTGGCCGACCAAATCCACCGCCGCTACCAGGAGGAGATCCTCGCATCCGGCGATGTCCGCAACTGGCCGGTCCAGGCGCTGCGGGTGTTCGAGGATAGCCGGGACGACGTGGTCGGCCGCATGGACCACTCGGCGGAGTACGGACCCTCCGGGGCCACGGTGAAGGCGAACCGGCTGCGGCTGGCCCGCTTCCTGCGGTCGGACGACGAGGGGGCGGTGCGCGCCCTGCTGTTCCGCTACCTGGACAACCGGGCGCGCGGCGGGCTGGACTACACGATCAAGCTGGTCAACGAGGTCAAGCTGCGGCTGGAGGAGGAAGCCCGGCGCATCGCCGACACGCAGGACCGCTACGACGCTCGGGCGGAGATGGTCCGCGAACGCTTCAACCGCTCGCTGGAGAACCTGAAGGACGCCAGCCGCCCCCGCCTGCTGCTAGGCCCCGACCGCAAGGCCGCCGAACGCTTCCTCGAGCACCTGCGCGAGGAGACGTCCTACTACGTCAAGCTCCGCCTGCGCGCCGTCGCCTGCTCGGAGGCCGTGGACTTCCTCGGCGACGTGTCGCGCGACCTGGGCGTGCAGCGCGGCCTGGACGGCGAGGGCCGCGAGACGTGGGACGGCGCCATCGCCGAGCTGGTGCAGGGCCGCCGCCAGGTGGAGCACGTCATCCGCGTGCTGGACGACGAGGTGGCGCTGCTGAACGACGCCGTCGGCCGGCAGAACGCCGGCACCTACATCGTGCTGCCCGACGCTGACGCCGAGGCGGACAGCCTGCTGGAGCTGTCCCCGGCCGAGATCGACGCCTGGGCGACGGACGTGTTCAAGGGCGAGGGCGGCTCCCGCGCGCTGTTCCCCCGCCTGGAGAACCCGGCGCAACTCGCCGACCTCCTGGCCAAGCTGCGCGGCTATGCCCGGCAGCAGCTCGCCCCCCGCGCCGAGCGCCTGCGCTCGGTGCGCGAAATCCTGGCCGCGCTGGAACCGGAGCAGCGCCGCGACATCCTGCGCGGCGCGATGCGGCGCGCGATGCCCTGGCTGAACGCCAAGTTCGACCGCCTCGGCGACAACCTGCCCATGGGCGACCGCTACAAGCTCTACGTCGCAGTGGAGGACGGCCGCACCTTCGGCGGGTCCCTGCAAGCCGAGATCAGGCAGGCCATCCCGGCGATGCTGGGCTTCCAGAGCTGCGAGGTCGTCAGCTCCGGCCTGCGCGACCGGCTGGTGATCTACTGCGAGCTGAGCGGCATCCCGTTGGACAGCATCGTGCCGCTGGGCGACACCTGGCGGCGGGACTACCGGGCGGAGCGGCGCGGCCCGCTGCCGCTGCACAACCACAAGTCCGCCGTGCGCTTCGCCAACCCCGTTGTCCCAACCTCGGACGAGATCGAGGACATGCGGCGGCAGATGGGGCTGTTCGTGCGGGCCGTGTGCTTCGGCCTCCTGCAACGGACCGCCGGGCCAGAGGCGGCCTACAAGCTGGACCTCGGGCAGAACGACTGGGAGGATGTCGGCTCCGAGCGCGACATCCGGGCGGACGGCCTGTTGGAGAGCCACCGGCTGGAGGTGGCGGGCGCGCTGGACCGGTTCGAGCGGACGCTGGCGCCGATTCAGGTGCTGGCCGCCTCGGTGCTGCTGCGCTGGACGGGGCAGCGGGCGTATGCGGCCCGGTCGGTGAAGGTGCGGGAGAACGTGACCGAGCGACGGCCCGGCATGCTGCAGCACGTCGCCGTCGAGCTGGCGGACCGCTTCCTGGCCCGGTTCAAGCAGATGGACGGAGCGGCCGGGCTAGGCCGGGTGGAGGAGCTGCAGAAGGCCCTGCTGGACTCCCTGCCGGCGTGGACGGCCGAGGTGGCGGGCAGCGTCGATGACATCGACCCGTTCGATTCCAACAAGAACCCCGACGATGCCCCGAACCTGCGTGCGACCGACAAGCGGGCCGTCCTGCCCCAGCGCTTCACCCCCGAGAGCCTGACCGCGCTGGCGACCCGCCGGCCTCACCCCGAGGCAGCGCCGGCGCCTGCCATGCCGACGGCTTGGTTCCTGTCCGTCCGCAAGACGCTGCACGGGCCGTATGACCTGGGCCAGCTTCGCGCCATGGCTGCACGCGGCGAGTTGCTGGAGGGAACCAACGTTAGGCCGGTTGGCGCCACCGCCTGGACCAAGGTGCGCGACGTGCCGCTCCTGCTGGCGCTGCTACATCCGGAAGAGCTGCCGGACGACGAGGACAATCCCGTCACGCTGCCGGACGACGAATGACCGCTGCCGGCACTGCCGCCCGGCCTGCCACCCCGGCGTCCGTCCCGCTGGGATGCGTGTCCTGCACGCGGGCGTTGGGCAGCCAAGTGGCCTTCTGCCCGTTCTGCGGCGCTGCCCAACAAGTGGCCGCGCCAGAGCCTAAGCCCGCCCCCCTGACTGGGGCAGCCATGGCGGGACCTGTTGAGAGCGCCTTCACCATCCCGCCCAATCCCAGCGGCGGGGAGCCGGTCCCCCCGCTCGCGTCGGCGCTCCTGCCGCAGGCTGGCCGCAAGGCTCGCATCCCATGGCGGCGCATGGCCCTTATTGCGGCGGCCCTAGCCATCGGGGCCTTGATGCTGCGGGCCAGCGTCGCACCGACGCCGCGGGCGACGCTCGTGGTACGGGTCCATGCTTCCAACGGCGCCGCCGTCCCGGGTGGACGCGTCCTGATCGACGGCCGGGAGGCAGGCGCCCCCGGCGAAAGCCTGCACGTCCACCCAGGCACCCTCAACGTCTCGTTCGAGGAGCCGGGCTGGCGTTCGGAGGCCCAGTCGGTCAGCGTCGGCAGGGATGCGGCCGTGACCGTCAACCTGGCCGTCCAGGAATTGCCGGGCCACTTCCTGCTCACCACCACTCCACCCGGCGCAACGGTCCGCATCGGCGGCCGCACCTATGGCCAGTCGCCGCTGACCCTCAACCTCAGTCCGGGCAACTATGAGGTATCGATCGCCTTGGCCGGCTACGTGGCCAAAGTGCTGGCCGTGACCCTGGCCCATGGCGAGACCCGCAACGTCAGCGTCGATCTCGCGGGAGTGGCGGCACCCGCCCCACCGCCGGTCCGGTTCCTCCCGGCGCCGTTCGACCGTGGCGTGGTGACGGCGCCCACCCCGTTGCAGGCCAGCCCGGCCGGCAACGCGGACTTGGTCGCCCTGCTGCCCGCGGTGTCGGAAGTCCAGGTCCAGGCCCGGGTCGTCGCGGATGGGGCCTGGCTGCAAGTCCGCGCCGACAGCCGGCAGGGGTTCATCCCGGCGAACGCCGCGGTGGAGCCGTGGGACGCCTGGGCGCAGCGCAACACCGTGGCCGGGGCAGTGGACCAGGTGACTGGCAGCCTGCGGGTGATGATCGCCGGCAGCGCCTACCCGTTGGCCGGCGTGCAGGTGCCCGACCGCGGCTTCTCCGGGCTGGGGCTGGCCCGCGTGACGGCGCGGCTGGACGAGGTGCTGCGGGGCGTGCAGGTGCGGTGCGTCCCGCGCGACACGGCCAGCTTCCTGTGCAAGACGGCCGAGGGGCGGGACGTTGCCGAGCTGTACCTGCTCAACGGCGGCGCCGTCGTGGGCAACGGGGCGCTTGCCTACTATGGCGATGCGCAGCGGACCGCCCGCGAGAAGCAGCGAGGGCTGTGGTCCGAGTAGCCGGGGGTCCGAGTAGCCGGGGCCGCCGCTCGCTCCGGGGGACACGCCGGGGCGAGGCGGTTGACCACCCTCCCCGCCTGGTGCATCGCAGCCGCATGTTCACGCAACGCCTGTTCCAGCGCTTCGAGGAGCTGATCCAACCCACCGGCCCCGTGGTTGACCAAGCTCCGCCCAACAAGCTGCTGCCGTTCTTCTGGCACTTCGCCCGTCAAGCCAAGGGCGTCCTGCTGCTGCTGCTCGGCGTCGGGCTGGTCACGGCGGCGATGGATGTCGCCATCCCAGTCTGCATCGGCCGAGTCGCGGGCTTGGTGTCGACGCATGACCGCGCCACCCTGCTGCAGGACGAGTGGCCGCAGTTCGCCGCCATGGCCGGGCTGGTGATGCTGGTGCGGCCGGGCTTCCTAGTGCTGGAGTTCCTGCTGATCAACCAGGCGCTCAACCCCGGCCTGACAAACCGCGTCCGCTGGCAGGGCCACTGGCACGTCGTCCGCCAGTCCTGGAGCTTCTTCCAGAACGACTTCGCCGGCCGCATCGCCAACCGGGTCATGCAGACGGGAGGGGCGTTGCGCGAGGTGCTCGTCGTCGGCGTGGACGCGATCTGGTACATCCTGCTGTATGGCGGCAGCGCGATGGTGCTGCTGGCCGCGACCGACTGGCGGCTGGCGATGCCGATCCTGGCCTGGTTCGCCGCCTATGCGGCCCTGCTGAGCTGGACGGTGCCGCGGCTGCGGGAGCGGTCGCGCCGGGTCAGCGAGATGCGCTCCCTGCTGACCGGCCGCGTGGTGGACAGCTACACCAACATCCTGACCGTCAAGCTGTTCGCCCGGGCTTCGGACGAGGACGGCTTCGTGCAGGAGGCGGTCGAGGACCACACCGGGGCGTTCCGCGCGCAGACCCGGGCAATCACGGCGATGACGGCCAGCCTTGCGGTCATCAACGCCCTGCTGCTGCTGGCGACGGCGGCGGTGTCGATCCTGCTGTGGACCCAGGGCCGCATCGGTGTGGCTACGGTGCTGACGGCGCTGCCGCTGTCGTTCCAGGTCACCAACATGGCCGGATGGGTCGCGCGCAGCATCACCGGCATGTTCGAAAACATCGGAATGGTGCAGGACGGCATGCGCAGCATCGCCGTGCCGCGCGACATGCCGGATGCGCCGGGGGCGGCCGACCTGCGCCTGACCGGGGGCGAAATCCGCTTCGAGGCGGTGCACTTCGGCTATGGCTCGGAGCGTGGCGTGCTGCATGGCATCGACCTGACCGTGCGCGCCGGGGAGCGCGTCGGGCTGGTCGGCGCATCAGGGGCAGGCAAGTCCACATTAGTAAACCTGCTGCTCGGGTTCTACCGTCCGGATGCCGGGCGGGTGCTGATCGACGGGCAGGACATCGCCGGGGTCACGCAGGAGAGCCTGCGCGCGAACATCGGCATGGTGACGCAGGACACCTCGCTGCTGCACCGCTCGATCCTGGACAACATCCGCTACGGACGGCCCGGCGCCACCGAGGCCGAGGTGGAGGACGCCGCGCGCCGGGCGCAGGCGCACGAGTTCATCCTGGGCCTGGAGGACTGGAACGGCCGTCGGGGCTATGCGGCGCACGTCGGCGAGCGCGGGGTGAAGCTGTCCGGCGGGCAGCGGCAGCGGGTGGCCATCGCCCGGGTAGTGCTGCGCGACGCGCCGATCCTGGTGCTGGACGAGGCGACCTCGGCGCTGGACAGCGAGGTCGAGGCGGCGATCCAGGAGGGGCTGGACACGCTCATGCAGGGCCGCACGGTGATCGCCATCGCCCACCGGCTGAGCACCATCGCGCGTATGGACCGGCTGGTGCTGCTCGATCAGGGCCGCATCGTCGAGCAGGGCACGCACGCGGAGCTGCTGGCGCGGGGCGGGGCCTACGCGCGGGCCTGGAGCCGGCAGTCCCAAGGCTTCGCCGAGGCGTAGCCGCGGATCGGCCGGAACCGTGCGGCCGAGGGCTACCCGCCGAACCCCTCCAGCACGATCTTGCCCTTGGCCCGCCCGCTCTCCAGCAGCGCATGGGCACGCCGGAGGTTGGCGGCGTTGACCGCGCCGAAGCTCTCGGCCAACGTCGTCCGCAACGTGCCGGCCTCGACCAGCCGGGCCACCTCGTTCAGCAGCACGCCTTGCTCGCCCATATCGGCCGTAGCAGACATCGAGCGCGTGAACATGAACTCCCAGTGCACGGATACGCTTTTCTGCTTGAACGCCAGGACATCGAGCGCCGCCGGATCGTCGATCAGCGCGAAGCGGCCCTGCGGCGCGATCAGCTTGGCGATCTCGGCAAGGTGCCGGCCGGTGTTCGTAGTCGAGAATACAAAGCCCGGCGCCCCGATCCCAAGCGCCGCCACCTCGGCCGCCAGCGGCTTCGAGTGGTCGATGACGTGATGCGCCCCGAGCGCCCGGCTCCAGGCCTGTGTCTCAGGCCGCGAAGCCGTCGCGATGACCGTCAGCCCCGTGAGCTGCCGGGCCAGTTGCGTGGCGATAGAGCCGACGCCGCCCGCGCCGCCGATGATCAGGACCGCATCGGCGCCGGGCACGGGCCTGCGGACGTCGAGACGGTCGAACAGCGCCTCCCAGGCCGTGATGGCTGTCAGCGGCAGCGCCGCCGCTTCCGCAAACGAGAGCGAGGCCGGCTTCCGGCCGACGATGCGCTCGTCAACCAGGTGGAACTCGGCATTCGTCCCGGACCGGCCCAGCGCACCGGCGTAGAACACCTCGTCGCCCGGCCGAAACAGCTCCGCTTCGGGGCCGACAGCCTCGACGGTGCCGGCTGCGTTCCATCCGAGCACCTTCCAGCCACCTGGGTCCGGCTGCGCACGCATGCGGACCTTGGTGTCCACAGGGTTCACCGACACGGCCCGGACGGCGACCAGGATGTCCCGGCCCTGCGCCTCCGGCCGCGGCAGCTCGATGTCCACCAGCGATGCCGCGTCCTCGACGGGGTGCGAACGCTCATACCCGACTGCGTGCATCGGAAGCCTCCTGTGTTGCCGATCCGGGGGACCCGCGCTCAGGTCGCCTCCGCAGCATCCAGCCCCGGCGCCGCCGGCCCGTCCGGGCCGCGCACGCCGATGCGCCCCAGCCCCGGCAGCTTGACCGCCGGCCGGCGCAGGTCAAGCCCGGCCACCGCGCCGAGGATGTTGACCTCTACGCCCTCCATCCAGGCCAGGGTCACGCCGGCATAGCCGCCTAGCGACAGCCGGAAGCCCGTGCCGGAGGGAGTCCACCGCAGCCACCGGCCGTCATAGGGGTAGTCCTTGCCGATCGCGGTCGGCGGCAGCGCCGCGTGGATGCCGGGCACGGCGTCCAGCACGGCGGCGACGAAAGTGTTGGAGTTCGGCCCCGGCCAGGCGCGGTAGTCGCCCTGCTTGCGCCAGGCGTAGTCGCGCACCGCCGCCTGCACCCGGGGGATCATCGCCTCGGCCGCCGCGCCGTCGGCGGCGAACACCACCTCGGGCAGCCGACCGAACCAGCGCCCGTCGGGCTCGAAGCCGTTCATCCGGATCGGCTCGCCCCAGGCGGTGTAGTCGTAGCGAGTGTAGCCAGACGCGCCCGCCGGCTTGAGCACGATCCAGCTATGGGTGGCGAAGATGCCGCGCCAGCGCACGGTCTGCGCCGAGAACACCCGCACCACGGCAGCCGGGCTGCTGGCCGGCGGGGGAAGCAGCCCGGCGCTGGAGCGGTCCGCGGTCTGCCAGCCCGCACCCGAGCCATCAAGGCGGTAAAGCGTGGCGGAGACTGCGAGCGGTAGAAGGTAAAACATGGCGAACAGCAGGAGGCAGAGTTTGAACAGGATCATGGAAAGTCAATCTGGTGCGCCTTGCCGGGGCGCGCCATGGTAGGATTTGTCAGCCCTGCCCCTCAACGGGGTTGCCCCGCCAGGAAGTCGAAGTCGCACCCCTCCGGCGCTTGCGTCACCGTGCGGCGATACAGCGCCTTGTAACCCCGCGCAGGCGCAGGCGGCGGCGTGTGGCCGGCCAAGCGGCGGCCCACCTCGGCCGGGTCCACCAGCAGGTCGATGCGCTTGCTCGCCACCGACAGCCGGATGCGGTCGCCGCTGCGCACCGCCGCCAACGGCCCGCCGACGGCCGCCTCGGGCGCCACATGCAGCACGATGGTGCCGAACGCGGTGCCGCTCATGCGGGCGTCGGAGATGCGGACCATGTCCTTGACGCCGGCCTGCGCCAGCTTCTTCGGGATCGGCAGGTAGCCCGCCTCCGGCATCCCCGCCGCGTGCGGCCCGGCGTTCTGCAGCACCAGCACGTCGCCAGGCGCTACGTCCAGGTCCGGGTCGTCGATCCGCGCCGCCAGGTCCTCCAGGCCGGTGAACACCACTGCGCGGCCCTCGGTCTCAAATAGCGCCGGCGTCGCGGCGGCACGCTTGAAGATCGCCCCGTCCGGCGCCAGGCTGCCGCGCAATGCAATCAGGCCGCCCACAGGCGAGACGGGGTTGCCGAACGGGCGGATGACGGCGCGGTCCACCCACTCCAACGGCTCGTCCAGGCGCTCGGCGAGGGTGCGGCCCTCCACGTCCACGGTGTCCAGGTGCAGCAGTGGGCGCAGCTCGCGCAGCACCGCGCCCAAGCCTCCCGCAGCGTGGAAGTCCTCCATATACCCCTCGCCCACCGGCTTCAGATCGACCAGCACCGGCGTCTCGTCCGAGATGGCGTTCATGCGGTCCCAGCCGGTGCGCAGGCCCAGCCGTCCGGCGATGGCGGCCAGGTGAACGACGGCGTTGGTCGATCCGCCGATGGCCATCAGCACCCGCATCGCGTTCTCGACCGAGTGCGGCGTGATCACCTGGGCCGGGGTGATGCGGGTGTGCAGCAGGCGCACGGCGGCGCGGCCGGCCTCCTCGCCGGCCCGCAGCCGGTCGGCGTGGACGGCGGGGATGGCGGCGGTGCCGGGCAGCGACATGCCGAGCGCCTCGGCGAGGCAGGCCATGGTGCTGGCTGTGCCCATCACGGCGCAGGTGCCGGCGGTCACCGACAGGCGGCCTTCGACGGCCTCGATCTCGTCGCTGTCCACGCTGCCCGCGCGGTACTTGCCCCAGAAGCCCCGGCAGTCCGTGCAGGCGCCCAGCCGCTGGCCGCGGTGGCGCCCGGTGCTCATGGGTCCCGTGACAAGCTGGATCGCCGGCAGGTTGGCCGACACCGCGCCCATGAGCTGCGCCGGCACGGTCTTGTCGCAGCCGCCGACCAGCACGACGGCGTCCATGGGCTGGGCTGCGATCATCTCCTCGGTGTCCATGGCCATGAGGTTGCGGTACATCATGCTGGTCGGGTTCAGGAACACCTCGCCAAGCGAGATCGTCGGGAACACCCGCGGCAGGGCGCCGGCGGCCAGCACGCCGCGGCATACGGCGTCCACCAGGTCGTCCATGCCGCGATGGCAGTTGTTGAAGTCCGAGGGCGTCGCGGCGATGCCGATCACGGGCTGGTTCAGCAGCGCCGTGGACAGGCCCATGGACCGCGCGAACGAGCGGCGTAGGAAGCGGGCGAAGTCGCGGTCGCCGTAGTTGGTCAGGCCGCGGTCCAGGCCGTGCGGCCCAGTCATGCGGCGGCTCCCGCAGCCGGTGCGGGGCCGGGCCGGCCGGGGACCTGGACGCCGGGCAGCGGGTCCGTCGCGATAGGCCGGCCCATCTGGCGCAGCCTGGCATATCCCAGCCTGGCATATCCCAGCCTGGCATATCCCAGCCTGGCATATCCCAGCCTGGCATATCCCAGCCTGACGTACCCCAGCCTGACGTATCCCAGCCTGACAAATCCTAGCTTCATCCCGGCTCTCCTGCAGGGGATGCGGTGGTTGGGGATGCGGTGCAGACCGCGCCCTTCCGCACCACCCGGCATCTGCGTCGTCTGGCCCGCCGGGGACCGCTGTCCGAACCCATCATGGGGCAGGCCGCGTTGTCCGGTCAGGCCGGGAATGGCTACACCGTGGAACCCACGGATGCGAGCCTGCCTCCACCGCGCGGCAGTTTCCCCGCCGCGCAGCAGTTTCCGTTGCACGGCCTGGACGGCGCCGGCGTTGGCTGGCTGGCCTGGACCAGCCCGGTTGAAGTTGCGGCGGGGCGGACGCAGCTACAAAACTTGACTACCGCGCTCCATCCAGAAGGTTGACCCGATGCCCCGACCCCGGCTGCGACTTGGCTTCTTCACCCGCGTGCTGGACCAGGCGGATCCGGCGGAGCGCTACCGGCTCGCTGCCGCCCAGGTCGTCCATGCCGAGCGGCTGGGCTTCGACTCCGCCTGGGTCGCCCAGCACCACTTCCATAGCGAGGAGGGCGGGCTGCCGGCGCCGTTGGTGTTCCTCGCCCATGCCGCCGCGCAGACCAGCCGCATCCGCCTGGGCACGGGGATCATCACCCTGCCGCTGGAGCTGCCGGTCCGGGTGGCGGAGGACACGGCGGTGCTGGACTTCCTATCCGGCGGGCGGCTGGAGGTCGGTGTCGGCGCGGGCGGCAACCTGACGGCGTTCAACGCCTTCGGCCTGGACGTGGCGGAGCGTGCGGCGCTGTTCACCGGACACCTGGACGGGTTGCGGGATGCCTGGGCCGGGCGGGAGCTGCCCGGCGGCGACCGGCTGTATCCTGCCAACCCGCATCTGCAGGACCACATCTGGCAAGCCAGCTTCTCCGTGGATGGCGCCCGCCGCGCCGGGGCCGCGGGGGATGGGCTGCTGCTGTCGCGCACGCAGCCCCGGCCGGCTTCGGCGCCGGGGGCGACACTGCACGACCTGCAGGGGCCGATGGTCGATGCCTACCTGCAGGCGCTGCCGCCGGGCCGGGCGCCGCGCATCCTGGCGTCGCGCAGCGTGTTCGTGGCCGATGACCGAGCGGAGGCGCTGCGGCTTGCCGAGGCCGGGCTGGCGCGGATGCGGGCGCGGCTGGACCCGGCGGGGCCATACGCGGCAGGCACGCTGGCGGACCTGATCGCGGCGTTCGACGTGCACGTGGGCACCGCGGCGGACGTGCTGGCGTCCCTGCAGGCGGACCGCACGCTGGCCGAGGCGACGGATCTTGCCGTGCAGGTCCACTCGGTCGATCCGCCACATGCGCTTATCCTGCGCTCGATGGAGTTGATGGCGGAGGTGGTGGCGCCGGCGCTCGGCTGGGCGCGGGACAACGCCGCCCTGCGCCGGGTGGCGTGACCCGGTGCCTGCCGGCGTGCCAGAAGACGTGATCGACGGCCTGGCGGGCATCGCGCCAGGGTCTGCGCTGGACACGGCCCGCAACCGGCGTCCGCAGGCGCGCATCCATGCCCAGGCCAGCTACGACGCGCTGTTTCATCCCGCTGACCCTTGCGGCCCCGCTGACTCCGGCGGCATGGAGCCGGTAGAACGCTTCGTGGTGGCTGCCTTCGTCGCCGGGCTGCATGGGGACGGCGCGGCGCAGGGATTTTACGGGGCCGGCTTGGTTGGCAGCGGCGCTCCACCCGCCCTGTTCGGCGCGATGGCCGCAGCTTCGGCCGGTGCGGCGGGGCATGGACCCTATGGCAGTTACCCCGCCGGCCCCCTGACGCGCGAGGACACCCCCGACCCGGCCTACCGCGTGCCCGACCCGCACCGCTCCGTCCTCGGCCCGCGCCTCGTGGCGGCGTTGGAACACGCGCACATGCTGGTCCTGCACCCGCGCGATGCCGCCCCGGCGCACCTGCAATCCCTGCTGAATGCCGGGTGGGACACGCCGGGGATCGTCACCCTGTAGCAGCTCGTCGCCTTCCTATCTTACCAAATCCGTGTCGCCGCGGGCCTGCGGGTCTTGGCCGCCATGGACGCCCACGCATGAACGACGCCACCGCCCTGCACCCGTCCGGCCACCCTGTCCCGGCGGCCTTCACCCGGGACATGCTGGACTGGCTGCCCTGGCTGGAGCCGCCGGCCGCCGAGGCCCTGACGGAGCGGCAGCGCAGCAGCCTGGTGGACCCGGGCCGCGCCAGCTCCGCCTACTTCCGCCTGCTGGCGCTGGACCCGGACGTGCTGGAGGCGCGGACGCGCACCGACAAGGACATCTTCCACAACACCGACGCCGGGCTGCCGCGGGCGGAGCGCGAGCTGGCTGCCGCGGCGGCAGCCCGCCTGAACGGCTGCATCTACTGCGCGTCGGTCCACGCCCGCCTCGCCGTGACCTACTCGCGGCGGGAGGCGGACGTGCAGCGCCTGCTGGACGAGGGCGTGGGCGCCGACCTGGGGGAGCGCTGGAATGCCATCGTGGCCGCTGCGGTTGCGCTGAGCGCCACGCCGGTCACCTTCGGGCCTATGCATGTGGAGCGCCTGCGCCGGGCCGGGCTGGACGAGCTGGCCATCGTGGATGTGATCAACGGGGCGGCGTTCTTCGGCTGGGCCAACCGGCTGATGCTGTCGCTGGGGGAACCGGCGGCCCAAGGCTGACGCTTATGGCATGAGGCCGCCGCCTGCGGGAAGCGTGACCCCGCGCGTGGTCGATGCCGCCGAGGTGGACTCGCCTGCGGGCAAGGTCCCCCTGCACTGGCACCTGCTGACGGCCCACGCCGTGGACAGCCTCACGCAGGGGTGGGCTGGCGGGACCATGCGGCTGAATTGCGGAAAGCGCCACGGCTTGCCAGTGTCGTTGCTGGGGACGGCAGCCAGGGAGCAGCAGGGTGGCCATCAAGCTTGAGATCGCGGTGCGGCAGGTGTTCCCGACGCTGGTGGCCGCCGTGGATACGCCCGACGCCGGGCCGCGCAACGCGGAGCTGCGGCGGCGCATCCTGGCCCGGCGCGCGGCGGCGCCCTCCCTGCAGGCGTCCAACTCCGGCGGCTGGCACTCGGACCGCGACATCGAGGCGTGGGGCGGCCCGTGCGTCGCGGAGGTGTTGGCGATGGCCCGCCACGTCGCCAACGAGCTGACCCGGCACCGCAGCGGCCGGCCCGTCGCGCCCGCCTGGACTGTCAGCGCCTGGGCCAACGTCAACGGACCCGGCGACAGCAACATCTGCCATTACCACCCCGGCGCGTTCTGGTCAGGCGCCTACTATGTGGACGGCGGCCATGTGGACAACGGCGATGCCGGCGCTTCGCTGGATGGTGCATCCGGCGCCGGGATGGGCGGCGAGTTCGAGATGCTGGACCCCCGCGGCCCCGGCCCGGCGATGCTGGCGCCTACCCTGGCCTTCGCCGGGGAGGGCGGGCTGTCTGCCGGCGGCACCGAGACGATCCAGCCGCGCCCGGGCCTGCTGTTCCTGTTCCCGTCCTGGCTGCTCCACCAGGTCCGCGCCTACCGCGGCACGCGGGAGCGCATCTCGATCGCGTTCAACCTTCGTATCTGATGGACACGGCCGGGCGGCCAAAGGTGCTGGCCCCAGAGGTGCTGACATACGTCTGCAGCGGTGACGTGCCGGCCGCCTGCAGGCTGGAGCCGCGTTGGGCTGGGTTCCGCTCCATGCTCGAGGGGGTCGGCGCTACCGCACAGGAAAGGTGAAAGCAATGACAAGGTCGGCTCACACAATGTCGCCACCGGACGCGGCGGCGCGGCGCGGGGCAAAGGCGGTCGTGGTTTACCCAGCCGGGCGCCTGCCGCCGTTCGACGCCGCGTTCTACAATGCAGCGCGCTCAGGAATGACCAGGATTTCCGAACTGGTGGTCCCGCCGCGCGACGCGAGGGCGTTCAGCGTGCCCGCCGGATGCTTCCTGCGCATCGTCAGCGTCGAAGGCCCGCAGGTCGGCGACCTCAACCTGTGGAACGCGCACGACCTGTCCGAACGCTTCTTCAGCGGCAAGACGCGGGCGCTGCACGCGACGCATGTCAGCACCGGCGACCGGCTCTGGAGAAGCCTGCCGAGCCTGCGTCCGATGGCGACCATCACCCACGACACGCTGGGCTGGTACGGGTGGGACGAGGACGGCGCCGGGGTGCACGACGTCATCGGCACCCGGTGCGATCCCTACACCAACCTTCTGCTGAAGGGGACCGAATACCATCATTGCTGCCACTCGAACCTGACGCGGGTCCTCGCGGCGGAGCGGGGCCTGCCGCTGGCGGAAGCCGAGCGCCATATTCACGACGTGCTGAACGTCTTCATGTGCACCGGCTTTCTGCGCGGCACGCACCAGTACTTCATGAAGGCCAGTCCGGTACGGCCCGGCGATTTCGTCGAGTTCTTCGCCGAGATCGATCTGCTATGCGCCCTATCGGCCTGCCCGGGAGGCGATTGCAGCGCCAGCCACTCCGACGACGATGCCAAGTGCTACCCATTGAAGGTCGAGATCCACCGCCCGGAGGACGGGGCGCTTGCGGAGTGGCGGCCGCCACAACCTAATGGGTACTCCCGCAATCATGGGGCCGGGTGAGGCCGGGGGCCAAGTGAAGCCGGACGGCGGCATACCAGCCCGACAGCGCCCGTCAGCGGCGTTCACGCCCAGCCGCGTCAGCGTTCACGCCCAGCCGCGTCAGGGGAGGCCGACATGGCGTTGAGGCATTGAGCCCGCCAGAGCCTGGGATCGCCACCGTCACCGGCGCGACCGGGGGCATCGGCCGCTGGATCGCGTTGCGGCTGGCGCAGGCGGGCCATCCCGTCGTGCTGGTTGGCCGCGACCGCGCCCGCGGCGAAGCGGCGCAGGCCTGGGTGTCCCAGCAGTCCGGCGTCACGCCAGAGCTGATGCTGGCCGACCTGTCCTCCCTGGCCGCCACGCGGGCGCTCGGTCAGAGAATCGCCGCACGGCATCCCCGCCTTTCCTTGCTCGTCAACAACGCCGGCGTGTTCCGGGCACGCCGCGAGCAGACCGCCGAGGGCCACGACATGGTGCTGGCGGTCAACCACCTGTCGCCCTTCGTGCTGACGCGCGAGCTTGAGGGCGCGCTGCGGGCCGGCGCCCCGTCCCGGATCGTCACCGTGGGCTCATCGACCTCCGACCGCGCCCGCATCGACCCGGCAAACCTCGAGCTGGAGCGGCGGTGGGGCCTGCTGCGCGCCTACAGCCAATCCAAGCTGGCCGTGATGATGGCGACGTTCGAGTGGGCGCGCCGCCTAGAGGGCAGCGGCGTCGTCGCGAACGTCGTGCACCCCGGGGCTGTTGCGACCGGTCTGGTGCGGACCCCGGGGGTCATCGGCCTGGCGTGGCGACTGATGGCACCCTGGATCAAGACCGAGGAGCAGGGCGCCGACACGCCGTCGCACGTGGCGCTGGCGCCGGAGCTGGCCGGCGTGACGGGCCAATACTTCAAGGACCGCAAGGCCGTCGAGCCGAACCGCCTGGCGCGGGACCCGGTGCTGGCCGGGCAGGTATGGCGCGCCACCGAGCACTTGGTGGGCGGAGGCTAGCGGCGCCACCGCCGCACCGCCAGGGCACCCATGGCGAGCAGCCCAAGGCCACCCGCCAGCGCCGCACGGTGACGGCTGGCCCACATCTGCACGCTGAACTCCCGTGCCCCGGCGTCGAACGGCCCCCGTACGGCGGAGGGGTTGGGCGAGGGTGCGAACAGCGTCGGCTCCTGCAGGCGCGCCGCCGCCGGGCTGTCGGTCATCTGCCCGGCCGGGCCGAGCCGCAGGATGGCCCGACCCACCAGCCATGGCACGAGCTTGCTGCCCAGCGCGAACAGCACGGTGACGCCGCCGACCTGCATCTCCTGCCGGCATGAGGTGGCCGCAAGGTGGATACTGTCGGCCACGACCTCCGGCTGATAGACCGGCCACATCGGCCGCGGCGGCTTCAGCAGGTGCGATGCGGCACGGCTGAAGAACGGCGTGTTGACGGCGGGCGGGAAGATGGTGGTCACCCGGACGCGGCTGCCCTCCTGCCGCAGCTCGCCGCGCAAGGCCGCGGTGAAGCCGCGCAGGGCGTACTTGGCCCCCGAGTAGGACGAGAGCAGCGGCATGCCGTGGAAGGCGATGGCTGAGCAGACGTTCACGATGGTGCCGGCGTCACGCCCCCGCATGCGGCGCAGCGCGACGCGGGTGCCGTTCACCGCACCCAGGTAGGTGACGTAGGTCACCTCGCGGAACTCACGCTCCGGCACGTCCATGAAGCGGCCGTAAACGCCGTTCCCGGCACAGTTGACCCACACGTCGATCGGCCCGAGCGTGGCCTCCACGATGCCGGCTGCCCGCTCCAGGGCGGCGCCGTCCTGGACATCGGCGATGGCTGCGACCGCGTGGCCACCGGCCATGACCAGCTCCTGGCAGAGCGTGTCCAGGCCTGGCCCGCCGCGCGCGACCAGTCCCACCTGCCATCCCTTGCGGCTGAACAAGGCGGCCGTGCACCGCCCGATGCCGGACGACGCGCCGGTGATGACGACCACGCGGGCTCGGCTGGACTTGCCAGCCCGGCTGGACGTATCAGCCCAATCGGACGTACCAGCCCGGCTGGGCATGCGGGACCGGCTGGGCGTGCCCGGACAGGTCCTGCCGGTGGTGGCTGGAGCGATGAAGCGCTGGTTATCCGGTAAGGAGGAGTCCTCGCCAGGGGCGACATCGTTCATGCCTGACCGTCAGGTAGTGTCATGCCTACCGGTTCGCACGGCGATGCACAGGGGTCCAGGCCCTCAGGGTGGGGAGGGCGCAGCCGAAGCCTTGGATTGGGGGCGGCACGCGCCAGGCTGTCCGCGGCCCAGGCTGTCGATGGCACATCGCGTGCCGCCCCCGCCACTCCGCCGCTGCTGGTTGACGCGCGGAGGCAGGGCGTGATGTCGTCCTGTCCCGTCCGTGGCCTGCGCGGCTGCCAGCATGTTCATCCCGCCGGCGCAGCCGCTGCCTGTCCAGGAGCGAGCATCATGAACAGCCCCACCATCACCGTGCTGCTCACCGCTCTCTGCGCCGGTTGCGCGCTGGTGACGGGATCGCCGCCGCAGGTGGAGGTCGCCTCCGTCCAGGTGCGGGGCGCCGGCCTGCTCGACCAGTCCCTGGCCGTGACGCTGTGCGTCACCAACCCGAACGCCTCGGAGCTGTCGTTCCGGCGCATCGCGGTGGGCTTGGACGCCGAGGGCAGCCCGCTGGCCGAGGGCGTCAGCGACACCCCCGTGCGGCTGCCGCCGGGGTCGTCGGTGCTGGTGCCGTTCACCGTCGTCAGCACGGTGCGCAACCTCGGGCCGCAGCTCCTGGGCGTGGTGCGCAACGGAGCGCTGGACTACCGCTTGCACGGGGCCGTCACGCTGGACACCCTGGGCATCACCGTGCCGTTCAGCCGCAGCGGGCGCCTGGACCTGCTCACCGCCGGGACGGGGCTGCTGGCCGACGCCGCCGCGCCGAGCGACCTGCGTTGCAAGCTGCCGGCGTGAAACATCCCGGCGCCCGTGGCGGGCAGGGCAACCGCACATGGCGGAGGTTGCCTGGTGGGCCGGACCGGCAAGGCCCGTGATCCAGGGCTAGTACCCCCAGTCTAGCACCCCCAGGGTCGTCTGCTACTCGGCCGCCTTCCGGTCCGCCGCGGGAAAGAACTGGTTCGCCGGCCGCGGCAGCCCCAGGTGGTCGCGCAGCGTCGCCCCGCTATATTCACGGCGGAACAGCCCGCGGCGCTGCAGTTCCGGCACGACCAAGTCCACGAACTCGTCCAGGCCGGCAGGGACCGTGGGGAACATGACCGTGAACCCGTCCGCCGCCCCGGCCTCCAGCCACGCCTGCATCGTATCGGCGATCTCCCCCGCAGTGCCCACCATCGCCAGCCCGGCGTAGCCGCCCGCGGCCTGCGCCAACTGCCGCACCGTCAGGTTCTCGCGCCGGGCCTGGGCGATCATGGCCGCCTGGCCGCTCCGTCCTTGGTTCGTCTCCGGCAGCTCCGGCAGCGGTGCGTCCAGGTCGAAGCCGGACGCGTCCACCCCCAGGCGCAGCGACAGGTTCGGGATGCCGCTGTCGGGGTGCACGAGGCTATCGAGCAATGCCTTCTTCTCCCGCGCCTCCTCCGTCGTCCGCCCCACCACGACCAGGGCGGCGGGCAGCACCTTGAGGTCGGCGGGGTTGCGGCCGAACGCCGCCATGCGCGCCCGGATATCGGCGCACAGGCGCTGGCCGTCCTCGAGGGTGTTGGTGCTGGCGAACACCAACTCCGCGGTTTCCGCCGCCAACTGCCGGCCGGCCTCGCTGGCGCCGGCCTGGACGATCACCGGCCAGCCCTGCACCGGGCGGGCGATGTTCAAGGGGCCGCGGACGTTCAGGTGCTCGCCGTGGTGGTCCAGCGTGTGCAGCCGGTCCGGGTCGAAGAAGATGCCGCTGGCGGGGTCGCGCACCCAGGCGTCGTCGGCCCAACTGTCCCACAGGCCCGTGACGACGGCATGGAACTCGCGGGCGCGCCGGTACCGCTCGTCATGCTCGACGTGTTCGGTACGGCCGAAGTTGAGCGCGGCGTCGGGGTTGCTGGTGGTGACGACGTTCCACCCTGCCCGCCCAGCGCTGATGTGGTCGAGCGACGCGAAGCGCCGGGCGATGTGGTACGGCTCGTCGAAGGTGGTGCTCGCCGTGGCGACCAGGCCGATGCGCCTCGTCACCATCGCCAGGGCCGACAGCAGGGTCAGCGGCTCGAACGAGGTTGCAGTGGCGCTGCGGCGCAGGGCGGCCATGGGCATGTTGAGCACGGCCAGGTGGTCGGCCATGAAGAAGGCATCGAAGCAGCCGCGCTCCAGCGTCTGGATCATGCTGACGAGGTGGGCGAGGTTGAAGTTGGCATCCGGCCAGGCGCCGGGCACGCGCCACCAGGCGGTGTGGATGCCGACCGGGCGCATGAAGGCGCCAAGGTGAAGCTGCTTGGTCATGAGGATCTCCGGGGGCCTGCCGCCCGCTCCGTAGGATGCCGCCGCGCATGAAGGCAAGCGCGGCGTACGCCGTCCTGGCAATCTGGCGTTCACCTTCCGGCGTGGTCCGGAACTGGCCGGGCTGGCCCCCTCCTCCTTTGGGAGCCTCCGGAGGGCGCGGCGAGGTGTGCGTCAGGAGCAGGCCGCTCCCACAGGCCCGCGGACAGCCAGGTGGTGGCCGCCCCTCACACAGCAGTGCGGGTGGGGCGGCCGGAGCGATGCGGAAGGGCAGCCGGCAGCCTCCGGCTATATGCGCTCCTCACCGGGGATCGTTGTGTTCGTCCGTTTCGATGATGTGGGTGAGTTCATAGGATGGGATGGTGGGGCTGAAGGGGCTGCTGCCCTTCAGGACCATCCAGCCGGCCCAGAGCAGCACCGCCACCAAGGGGATGGCCGCGATGGTGTAGGTCCCATCGGGATAGTCGAAGGCCATCAGCACCAGGACGCCCAGCAGGAAAGCGAGCGTCAGCCAGGAGGTGAACGGCGCGAACGGCATGCGGAAGGCGACCGGCGCAACCTCGCCACGGTTGATCGCCCGGCGCAGCATCATCTGGCAGACCACGATGAAGCCCCAGGTGCTGACGATGCCGAGCGAGGCAACGTTCAGCACGATCTCGAACACCTGCGACGGCAGCAGGTAGTTGAGCACGACGCCCAGGAGATAGACGACCAGGGTGACGAGGATGCCGCCATAGGGAACCTTCTGCGCGTTCATCTTCGCGACGAATGGCGGCGCGGACCCGCCCATCGCCAGCGAGCGCAGCACGCGCCCGGTGGAGTAAAGCCCGGAATTGAGGCTGGACAGCGCGGCGGTGAGCACGACGACGTTCATCGCCGTGCCGATCCCGGGCACGCCCAGGGCGCCGAAGAAGGTGACGAAGGGGCTGACCCCGGCCTTGTAGGCCGTCCACGGCAGCAGCAGGACCAGCAGGAGCACGGAGCCGACGTAGAACAGCGCGATGCGCCACATCACGCTGTTGATGGCGCGGGGCAGCACCTTGTGGGCGTCCTCCGCCTCGCCCGCGGCGGTCCCGATCAACTCGATGCCCGCGTAGGCGAAGACGACGCCCTGGATGATGATGACCGCTGGCAGGAGGCCGTGCGGGAAGATGCCGCCGTTCTCCGAGATGAGGTGGAGGCCCGGCGCCTGCCCGGACATCCCATGGCCGCTGACCAGGAGCACCAGGCCGATGAGGAGGAACAGCACCAGGGCGCCGACCTTCACGAGGGAGAACCAGAATTCCATCTCGCCGAACCACTTGACCGCGACCATGTTCATGGCCCCGACGAAGGCGAGCGCCCCCAGCGCGAAGATCCACTGCGGCACGTCGGCGAAGGTGCCCCAGTAACGCATGTAGAGCGCGACGGCGGTGATATCGACGATGCCGGTCATGGCCCAGTTGAGATAGTACATCCACCCGGCGACGAAGGAGCCGCGCTCGCCCAGGAACTCGCGCGCGTAGGAAACGAAGCTGCCGGAGGTCGGGCGGTACATCACCAGCTCGCCCAGCGCGCGCAGGATCAGGAAGGAGAACACGCCGCAGGCGAGATAGACGATGGCGAGCGCCGGTCCGGCCAGCTCCAGCCGGGCGC
>JAABUX010001211.1_pt1 | contig 40117 bp, 20 predicted proteins | sample 5561851 | NCBI WGS metagenome assembly JAABUX01 (sample SAMN10711883, study PRJNA513361) | rock metagenome | isolation source: Antarctica rocks | place: Antarctica: Victoria Land, Richard Nunatak red sandstone | collected 2016-01-03 | reverse complement strand
CAACACACAGGGCACAGGGCACAGGGCACAGGGCACAGGGCACAGGGCACAGGGCACAGGGCACAGGGCACAGGGCACAGGGCACAGGGCACAGGGCACAGGGCACAGGGCACAGGGCACATTGTACTTAAATATTTTCACATAACTAGATTGTTGTTGTGTACATCAATATCATAATATGACATGTTTAATCTACTGTAAGCATTATTGCATAATAATACCATTGCCAGTTAACTAAACCAGCAGGTAGTATTTAACTATTTTCATGGCATAAAAGTTTATCACACAATTACAAGAATCGAACCTCATAGTGTAAAGCAAAACATAAATGGGCCGTATCTTTATGGTTATGAGCTAGTGTATAATATGCAAATAAAATATATACCATGTGAGCGAATCCGCGCCCATAGATTTAAATGGATAACCATTAAAAAAAAAAGAAGTTGATTTATTTGCAACCTTATATCACTTTGTATTATCTAACAATAAAGGAAACTACCATAATTGGCAATATGGGTTGGGCTGTAAACTCAATAGCTACCAGCTTCTAAGAGTTCGAATCTCTTGTTTCCTACACTATTCTATAGCGTTAACGTATATGAAAAATAGAAGTGCCTATGCCAACAGCACATATAAAAGTAGCAACAATATTATAGTAAATGGTGTAAACAATAAAGTCTAAAAATATGGTGTTACTAAGAATATAGTTTAATGGTAAAGCAGGAAGCTTCAAACTTCAAATTCTCGGTTCAAATCTGAGTATTCTTGATAAATAGTCGCATAAATACATAAATGTAAATATGTCCAAATATATAGACAACACTTTTAATTAAACGCCTTTGTAGCTCAACGGTAGAGCGAGATACTGTTAATATTTTGATAAGTGTTCAATTCACTTTGAAGGCTCTACGTTATGTGTAAGTATTATATATTATATAAAACATGTTAGCTTAATTGGTTAAGCATTGTGTTTCGGCCACAAGGATTATAAGTTCAAGTCTTATACATGTTTGTACTTAATGTACATTTATATATATACACAAATACCATTATATCTTGTATATATAAGCCTAGGTTTATATGTTTACACTATTTTATATTCCAAACACCTGTCTAAGATTACACTTATTTATACTAATGTTTATACAATTCAGTGTACCATTTATGTTTAAACATTTAGGTGTGCCTATTTATGTTTATTTTTATACATCTTATGTTTGTTTGTGCTAATATTTACGTTACTCAATATACTTTAAACTTTGTTACCATATACGTTTACAAATTTTTATATATTTGGAGCGCTTGCATCTATAAACATTCAGGTTTATAAACCTCTGTGAAACATATCTATACGATTGTATTTGCGCATATGTTCAAAACACCTATCTTTCTATTAGATATTTATTTATATCTCATGATAAGTTATTTCTTCCTTTTTTTAACCTAAATTCTCACTTCATATACTAGATAACTTTACTATCTATGTTTGTTATAACAAGTTTTATTAAAAACACGTTATAGGTGAGATAATTATATAAATATTAACATTAATGATTACACTATTATATATACATGAAACTTTTAGCAGTGGTTTTAGACCTGAGGCTTTATTTGTATTTTCTTTAACTTCCATACTATCGGCTATATTGGTTATAGTAAGTAAAAATCCCATTGTATCAGTATTGTTTTTAATAGGTTTGTTTTTAAGCATAGCATGCTATCTACTGATATTGGGTATAAATTTTATTGGTATATCTTATTTACTTGTTTACGTTGGTGCCGTATCTATACTATTTTTATTTATATTAATGTTGATAAATGTTAGAGTGTCTGAACTTATTAGTGATACTAGTAGCGCTATACCTCTGGCTTTAATAATAGCATTATCTTTTAGTTTTTCTTTATATGATATAATAACTCCTACTATAACTAGTTCAGATAAGTATAGTTTTAGTTTTATTTCCATTAAAAACATTTTATCACAATTTATTATTTCTGAAAACTATGCTTTTTCTAACATTAAAAATGAAATAGAGTTCGTTACATCCAACTTCTGAGATGGTACTCTTGCGGAGGCGATACATATAACTAGTATAGGTAATGTTATGTATACAAGCTACTCAATGTGACTTATTATAACATCTATAATATTGCTATTAGCCATGGTTGGTGCTATTATAATAACGATAAAACAAGAACACTCTATGCGAGACGTAACTTTATTTCAATTAACCGCGATATCTATACCTAGACCCGCCAATAAAATAAATTTACAAGTACAAAGTTTATTTTTTTTTGGAAATATACGTGTTTTAATAATAAATATATATAAGGAGTTTTTAAACGATGTCACCTTTTACATGGCTTTATTTTTTATAGTTCTAAGTCATAGAATATTAATAAAATTTATGTGTACATGTCTGGGTACGAATATTTTAACTATGCTTGTATTATGCAGTATAGTTTATGCATTAGCAAATCTTATAAAATCTTGTAAACGCAATAAAAGTTACGAATTTTGTCTAAAAGAATTTGCTATGGATATTATGTGAGGATTTATAATTGCAGGGACATTAGTATTAGCAGGATCCGTCATGGTTTCGTGTATATTAATAATTATAGGCCAATCCTACTTTGCGCAAGATTTAAGGTTATGTTTTTTTGGCAGAAAAACCCTATTACCTGTAGTCATGCTAGAAGGTAATACCTTGGATCAGTACAGACCGGAAGGGATTACGGATAAGCAATACTCTGTTGCATCTAAACACGCTGAATTTATAATGGGTAGATTAAAGTATATATATGATAACTTAATTAAAATTTTTGCACTTAAACAAAGTGAAGAGATGTCTAACATAGACAGATTAGATATGGTAAAAGTAAATCTAGCGGCAGGTTATCCTTACACTTATGGAATTCCAGATGAGAATTGTACTAACCAATACCTAGATCTCACTAAAGCTCTTGAGTATTTTAAATCTTTGGATAGAGGCCTCACACCATCATCACAATACTTAGAGGCTTACACAAAATGTAAAAATACACATAAAAACTATTCCAGTATAAAGGTACGATGAACAGGGCCAATAACTGATACGAAGTTTAATGATTATGATTTGAGAAAAGTATTGGAGAGTAATTTACGCGTGTGACTGGCGTACCATGGGCGCGGATTCGCTCACATGGAGATAGAATATTTACAAAACAATTTACATGAGGCTCAAGATAAAGTATACAAGAACTTGTGTAAAATGAAGTTTGACTATATTAAGCCTCACATAGATAAAAGTATGCAAGAGGTAGCAATAGATTTGTTTAGGTGTACAGACGAGGACTTGTGAAGAATGATAAAAGAAGAACAAAGCTATAAAATTGAAGACTCAATAAATCCTAGTCCACCTCTTTTCAAGAAATTAACTAGTGGGGACTTAGGGAAATATACACGTCACGGTAATCCAATCACATTAGATGATATAAACCAGTATAACAATAGATACAAATCTAATAGTAGGCTTGATTATAGAGCATTTAAAAAAGCCATAAAAGGTGAACCTTTAAATATATTAGAAAGAGTGGGACTGAACCTTGAGTATCAAAGAATTCGCGCTAAATATATGGTAGACAAGTTTAGGAATAAAGGTTAAACAAGTGCTTATGGATTTATATTTTGTATATTTTACACTTTATGCATGGTGCTTACATATTTTTATTAAATATAAGGGTTAATTATTTACATAGGGCGATAATGTGTTTAAAACATTTTACTAAAAGGTTATACACAATTATTAGCTCGTTTTATCCAATAGACTTTTTACCATATGATGCTCTGGCTTATGGCTAGATTTTGTATTATGTTATAATGGTTAATTTTATCTAGGGGACGTAAAATACATGTATTACGTTTGAAAATTATTTATTTTCCGGGTTGAGCATACTATACTAGTGCTGAGTGTGCCCAAAGGTTTAAGGTTTATATTAACATTTTTATGTGGTGCGTATGTATGCATGATACTCACTCCAGTATGTTTCGTTTGGATTACTGGGCGTGAATGTTTACATCACGCTCACGCTCACGCTCACGCTCACAAGAGTAGGCATTGTTAGCGCTACTTGGTGTAAATATTCATAGATATCTAATCTATTTACTATACAACAAGTGTTTGAAACAATATATATCATCGCATGTTTAATGGTTTTAGTTTTTATCATGACATTGGTAACGATCCCTACGGGATAAAACAATGAGCACCCCCCACATGGTAAAAAATAGCAGAATTTTTACTGTAAGTTTAGAGGTGTAACGTTGTATTAATCATATATGTCTTAGATGTATATACTAAAGCTTGTGTAAGGTATAACGGCTAATAATACTAATTTTACTACTAAAATACATAGATATTATGCACTTATATTACAAGCAGTAATACAATAACAGTTTATACAGGGCCTTTATAGGTTTATTATTATTTTTTAAGCATAAAAACACTTTTTACCATTTATGACAAATCTTGTTAGAAGCAATTTCCAAGCTCACCCTTTCCACCTGGTCTCACCATCACCTTGACCCATATTGACATGCATATCTCTTTTAATGCTAACCACTTCAGGTGTTTTAACTATGCATGGTTTTTCCTTTGCAGTTAACTTAGTATACGTAGGATTGATGGCATTAATTTCTTCTATGTCCTTTTGATTTAGAGACGTGATAAGTGAGGCTACCTATATGGGTGATCATACTTTAGCTGTGCAGAGAGGCTTAAATATGGGGGTTGCTTTGTTTATAGTCAGTGAGGCTTTTTTTTTTATTGCCATATTTTGAACATTTTTCCACAGCGCTCTATCTCCCGGTGCAGAGATGGGAGCACAATGACCACCTATGGGTATAGATTCTGTCAATCCCTTTGAATTACCATTGTTAAACACAATTATATTATTGTCATCAGGATTTACAGTAACCTATGCCCACCATTCTTTAATACAAGGTAATAGGTATGGTGCCTTAATGGGTACTTCGTTAACGGTAGTGCTTGCTTTAATATTTACCTTATTCCAAGGGATAGAATATACAGTGTCCTCTTTCACATTGTCTGATAGTACTTATGGGTCTTGTTTTTACTTTGGTACGGGTTTCCACGGGTTAATTATAATATGTGTAGCCCCTTTTATATATATATATACTATACTTAAAATAAAAGAAACTTATAAATTTCTAAATAATAACATCGAGATAAATAATGATCCTAATATAAATAATAACCTTGATACAAACAATAATATTGATATTAATAATAATACATTATTAATTACTATACCATCTAAGTACAAACAATTTAATTCCCATTATTTAGAAAAAAACTTTATAGAATGATTTGTGGGATTTGTTGATGCAGAAGGTAATTTCAATATTAAAATTACCGCTTTAAGCAATAATACTTTTAAATATGTTCAATTTACATTTCAAATATGTCTTCATAAAGATGAGGAACAGGTAATAAATTATATTATGGACACTGTAAAATGTGGACATATTTCTAGGTCTAATGATAAAATAAACTATTTTGTAAATGATATAAATTCTTTGCTATATGTAATAATACCGATATTTGATTATGTTAATCTTAACAGCTCAAAATATCATCACTTTCTATTATGAAGAAAAGCAGTGTTTTTAAAAAAAGATATAAATCATATAGACAATGGAAAATTAGAAATAATTAATCTTGAAAGAGAAATGCAAAATATGTCGGGTAGATGAGTACCAAGTTCTATTAATAGTAAAATTAATATAACTAAACATTGATTGGCAGGATTTATAGAAGGAGATGGATCATTTTCATATAATAAATATGTACCTAGGTTTAGGTTAGAGAATCATTATAAAGAGTTAGAATTGTATAATAAAATAAAAGAATTTTTAACCGTAGGTAACGTTATGTTAACTTCCCCAAGAATAAACAGAATTAATAGTAACCCTACTATAGTGTTAGAGATTAATAAAATAAAACAACTTAAAGATATATTAATTCCATTAATGTTTAGGAATGATTGTATTTTGTTAAAATCTTTAAAAACTGGGGACTTTTTATTATGATTAAAGTTAATAGATATTTATTATAAAGGTTATCATACTATTACAGAAGGTAAGTATGCGTTTGATACAATTAAACTACATATTAACAGGTATAGATTAACAACTAATTTTCCTTTACTCCAAAATGAGAAATGTATTTCTGTTTCTGAAATAGAAAATTTATTATGTAAACTTTATTTGCTAGACAGTCCATATGAAATTAAACAAGGTATCAGATGTTATAGAAATACTGACAAATTAGTTAGTGAAGCTACAAATATCATTGTTATAGACAGTAGTAATAATAAATCTGTTTATAATAGTATTTCTGATTGTGCTAAAAATCTTCATATTTCAAGAAAAAACATTAAACATTGTTTAAATACAGGTGAATCTTATAAAGAACATATTTTTGTTTTAAGTTAATATATATATATATATTGAAAATAGGGTTAATAGCAAAAAAGTCTTTTTTTAAGATAATTTGCTACCAAGTATATACTGTTACTGACATATATAAAGGTTCAACGACTAGCTAATAAATATAATGTTACTTTAATTGATTATTTAATTAAAGTAAAAGAATGGCACTAAATCCTAGATATTATTTAAACTATAATTTAGTTTAATAAGAATTAATATCAATATATAGTCTAAAAAATAATGTGAATTATTTAAAATTTCTTGTACACGTAATTATAGGTACTGCTTTTATTGCTGTAGGGTTGTGGAGACTATTAGCATATCACTTTACTGATAATCATCATTTGGGTTTAGAGTCCTCTATACTTTATTGACATTTTGTAGACATTGTGTGATTATTTCTTTTTATATCAATTTACTACTGAGGGTCTTAATTAATATATAACTAATGAATAAAAACAATAATATATCTAAAAGTTTGCCCGATATAAATACATATCTTTATTCAAGTTCACAACTGGGATTATATATAGCTGGTTTGATTGAAGGTGATGGTAACATTTGAACACCCAAAACATTAAGATCTTGCAAAGGCCGTATAAATAACCCAGAGATAACATTTACTTTCCATAAAAAAGAAAGGACCTTTTTTGAAACAATAAAACAAATTTTTAAAACAGGAAGTTTATATGAAGAAAGATTAAGTAACATATATAAATATAGAATATCTGATAAAGATAAGTTAATACAGGTGGTTAACTTAATAAATGGAAAATTTCGTACACCTAAAATAAAGTACTTGTATAAAGCCATTGACCATATTAATTTACTACATAGTAGAAACATACAAAAACTACCTTTAAATAATTCTGATCTGGGTTCCAATTCATGGATAGCAGGGTTTGCTGATGCAGATGGTAATTTTACTATCAGTTTGGAAGGTTGCTACGCACAAACTTTATCAGATAATAAATCACAAAGAGGTAGAGTAAAATGTATATTTTCTATAAAACAGAGAGTAATTGATAAGGCAAGCGGTGAATCTCTTGTTCCCATTATGACAAATATAGCCAAACTTTTTGAATGCAAAATTAATTATAAATCAACTAATGAAATGACTTTTATCGTCCAAGCAAATAACAAGCATAGTTTGACTACTTCTTATTTTGATAAATACCCTTTAATGACTAGTAAGTATCTGGACTACCTGTGTTTTGTTAAAGGATTAAATTATTAGGGTAAGCGCTTAACAGAAAAGGAAATCGACGGAATACGTGAAATAAAAAATTCTATCAATAACAATAGAACTTATTTTAATTGAAGCCATTTAAAAATAAAAAAAAAAACAGCCATAAGTTAATGGTAAACTAATCGTCTTCCAAACGAAATTTGTCGATTCAACTTCGACTGGCTGTAAAGGGTTAGTAACTCAATAGGTAGAGGATCTTCTTGTCGAGAAGGTAGGTGCCGGGTCGAAGCCGGCCTGACTCGTTATACTATACACAACTTAGTATTTAAACAAAAAAATTCTTTATAGGCAAAATAATGTTTAAGTAAAAAACGTTTTTATACTATATGTTTAAGGGAAATCACAATTTAGAGTATGTCGTTTACGTAGAAACATTACAGCTTTAGCATAGATCTACATACCCTAAAAAAACATTATTAATGGCGAATAAAGCTTTATGACAGGTCTGTGACCCCTAAGGAAAGGTTGTTGACGATAATTAAGGCTTTATGTCACACATATAAGCACTAAGGAAAAATTGCTAATGGTAAGGCGAGATATTTGCTAAATATCGTGTATTTAACACCTGGATGTTCGAGTCATCTTTTTTCCGCATGCTTTTAGGAGCTTTACCAATAATATCACGCGAAATGTACGACAAAAGTATTTACCAATTACTTATGGTATTGGTCTATTTATCCTTAAGCTATAATGTAAAGGAAAGAGCTTTACCCTTGCAATTGTAAGTATTATGACTACCTGGGCACCGTACAGACAACGTTTTTTACCGTCGTACACTCAACTTATATTCATAAGGTGAGCTATAGGCAATATACCCCATTGAACAGGTACAAAAGTCGGAGGCGTAGACCTCAAACTATCAGGCTTTAAAATATCAGGCCACAAATTATTAAGCCATAAGGCTATCTTGCAACAACGGCGCTCGATATATTTCATATTGCAGAGGACATATATGATTGGTATTACCAGCGCCGTTATGAAACACACAGGAATGTATGCCGCTAAAGCAGCGTTCTGTCTTTTTCCAAGCGCGATCATTGTTTTTCCGGTCGCACTCTATGCTTTTCTAACTGTATGGGACATCTAACCTTAACACACCTGAACCCGGTGCCGTAATAAAGCACGCAATGGTATATGGCGCGGTATACTCAATAATATGGCAACGGTACCGCTTACTCTATATAGTAAAGTTTGATTACAATTGATAAATATATCACGATCTGGCATGGCAAGTCATAAACAATAACGTTGCCGGGCTAGATCTCTTGTTTGGGCCTAGTAATTACTCTGTTGTTTATTCGGCTGCTGTGTTATACGGGACATAGGTTCCTTAACTTAATAGGTAAAGTATACTTTTGATAAGAGTAGGTTTGGCGTTCAATTCGCTGAGGAATCAACAAAATATATAATTCGTAGATATATAACTTACCGATTAGATAAAACACAATTTACAGGGTGGCTGATATGTAATGTTTATGACGGTAAATATAAATGTTACTGTACGTATATATTGCACCACCAACATACTATATATAGAGCGGCTTGTGTATTACTTATTTAACGGTTCACGTGTGTTTGACCTTTAGCTATATAGATAGTAATTCACTGGTAAAAGGAGCGACCAGTAGCTAATTACTTTAAAGGCCAACATATAATTTTTTTTTGTAAAAAACACAGTTTACATAATATTGAATATTAGATTTATAATTAATTAGTAAACCTGTGTAATGATTATTTGATATATAGAGAATTGACTGAGCGGTTTATAGTGGTAAGCTTGAAACTTATTTGGTCAAAACGACCACATCCGTTCGAATCGGATATTCTCTGAGTTAGGATTCTAAAATATGAACGGGTTAGAGCCAGGTTGGTTAGGCGTCTCATTTGGGTTGAGGAATTGTTATGTTCGAATCATAATAACCCGACTACAGCTTTTATATGTTATAAAAGCGTATAATAATAAGTAATAATTTACTTATTATACACGTCGTAATGCATTACAGTAATGTAATGATATGGACGGTGTTATTTTGTCGTCTTTTTGACGATAAGAGTATACAAAGAAATTGTTACGAAACCATAGCTATATGTCAAAGAGAGTAAACGAACGCTTTCCTGTTTCGCAGGGAGTGCTTATACTAAAAATTTATTAATTATATTAGGTAAAACTTATATAACAATATACAAGAAAGTATAAGTATTTAATGCGCCTAAAAAGTTAAAAAGTGTGTATATAGACAATCCTTAAAGCACAATCTATTCTTGTCGATGTTTTTATACTCTAAAAAGAAAAATGATAGTAAAACAAAGTGAATTGAAATATCTCATTAGCTTTAGGAAAAAAAATCAAAAGAGATTCTTCGAGTAGTGTGAATGAAACAAGAACAGTCTTAAAGTAAAATGGAATAAATATCTGTTTGAATATAAGGGGAACCTTCCTCTAAGATTAAATATGACATATATGCGATAGAGAAAGTACCGTGAGGGAAATGGTTGAAATAGCAGTTTTATAAGCAGCTCAAGTTAAGTTTAAATAAACGATGAGAGCGTACCTTTGGCATAATGGGTCAGCAAGTTAATATTTGATGCGAGCAGAAATGCGTAGGTAAAGCGATTAACATATAAGAATACAGTATCAAAAATTAGACCCGAAGCCTAGTGATCTTACCACAATCAGGATTATAAATGTCCGAACGGGTTGTTAATAGCCCTAGTGAAAGTGAACCTTTTGCTGAAAACCAACAAATTGACGGGAACACCTTAAAGCAATCTTAACCAAACAGATGTAGTAATACAATCTGTGGCGCAGGTAATGACTCGCGGTATGGTAAAATCAGGATTGATATGCAAAAGTAATGGGAAATCCGCAGCCAAGCACCTTATATAATTATAGTGATATTTTTGGCAAAAAACGATATAAGGTGTGCAGTTCATCGACTAGATGTTGGTTAGCTACTTATTATTTGCGTTGAGTATTGTTGATCTTTAGCAATAGTCAATGTATATATATATGGCTTAAGATATAGTCAAGCCTTATTCGAAAGAATACAGGATTATACAATACATAATAAGATTTTCCAAAATATATTAATACTTTATTACCTTGAGTGCAATGCATTGAATAATAGCCGATAAATTAGCAATAGTAAATACCCGTAGCAGCTACAAGCAAAGTATAAGTAGAAAGATACTCGGGTCAATGGAAGGCTAGCACCCTAACCCATTGATAGAATTGAAAAGCTGACATCTAAAGTCTTTTAATATAAAATTAATAAATAATAATAAACGCTACTAAATACATCTTTCTAGAAAAACACATGTTTTCTACTAATACTGATAAAGCCATTATATACACTAATGCTGATGTAGATAAAGTAAAAATATTTTCAGACAATCGTAACAAATCGGGGATATATCGTTGGCTTAACAATAATAACGGAAAATCATATATAGGTAGTTCTGTTAATTTGAGTGTCAGGCTTTATACCTATTATAGCATAGTCTCTCTTGTAAAAAGTAATAGAGTTATAGACAGGGCGCTGTTAAGATACGGGTTTTCTGTATTCAGTTTATAAATCCTGGAATATTGCGATAAAAAATAATTGATAAGCAAAGAGCAGTACTATCTGGATAATTTAAAGCCTGAGTATAACATTGCACAAGTAGCAGGGTCAACTTTAGGTTATAAACACACAGATGAATCTATTGCAAAAATGAGAGACTTTGTTATTACCGATGAAGTAAAAATAAAAAAAGCTTTAGCTACCAAAAATGCCACAGATTCAAGAAGGGTCTCAATAATAGTGGAAAACGTAGAAACAAAAAAAAAAAAATTGGAATATATAAGCTTAACAGAAGCAGCTAACGCCCTAGGTGTAACTAAAGGTGCCGTTAGCCAACAGAATTTTAAATAAATTATATTCTATAAATAGGAAAATCACAAAGGTGTAAAATTGTATAATCTGCTAAATGGATAGTAAAGGCCTATAGCCCATACTGTTCAGGGAGAAAAGTTTTTTTATTTTGTAAAAAGTTGCAAAAAATATAAAAAGATAATCTGTATCGTTGTATAGATATCCGAAGAATTGTGGTAAGTTAGTGAAAGACAACTCTGACTAGGATAGCTGGTGAAAAATAGTGTAAGCTACTATAAAGGCCAGTGAGTGGGAGTGAACCTCCTGCTATAAATCATCAAATTGCGGGAATCCCCTAAAGCAATCTTAACCAAACAAATGTAGTAATACAATTTGCGGCGCAGGTAATGACTCGCGGTATGGTAAAATCAGGATTGATACGCGAAAGCAAATGGGTAATCCGCAGCCAAGCACCTCATGTAATTATAGTATTTATTACAAAAGTAATTATAGTGGTGTGCAGTTCATCGACTAGATGTTGGTTGGCTTTTTTTGTTCGTTTAGTTAATGATAGGTATCATGTATACCTAAACGATAAAATTAGCTTAAGATATAGTCAAGCCTCGCCTGAAAAGGTGCAGGATAATATAGTATTAACAAAAGTAATGTTTTCTAAATCTCGGTTTTAACCATATTTACACTTCGTTAAATAAGAATTTAACAAATAAGTTATAATAAGTAAACACCCGTATAGTTACAAACTAGGTACACTGTAGAAAGGTACTCGGGTCAGTGGAAGGCTAGCACCCTAACCCATTGATAGAATTGAAAATATAACCTGTGAAGTCATTAAATATATATATAATAATTAAAGCTACTATAACAAACTTCTTTCTACAAAAAAAGGCACTGCGTAAATACTCTAGTAGACCTAATATAACCTTGATTGATGAACAACTTAAAACCTATTATAATTTACATTAATTGTGACCAGGATAAAGAGAAAATTTTCATTACTGCAAGAGCTAATCAAAATAAAGGAGTTGTTTACGGTTGAGTAAACAACATTAATAACAAAACCTACATAGGTAGTTCGGTATCTTTTGCTCAACGATTATATAAGTACTACAGTGTGAAGCATCTGCATAAAAACAAAACACCTATACACAATGCCCTGTTGAAGTATGGGTATTCTAATTTTAGTTTACAGATACTAGAATTTTGTGACAAAAAGAATTGTATTATTAGAGAGGATTTTTATTTTAACTTACTGAAACCTGACTATAACGTGTTAGAAAAAGCAGGTTCATCATTAGGGTTTAAGCACAATGAAAAAACTTTACATACCTTTAGAAATAAGCGTAAGTGAGGAAACTATAAAAAACTTATCTTTAGCTGCTAAAGACAGAATCCTAAGAGAGGCAGATAAAAAAAAGATATCACTTTCACGGTTAGGTAGTAAAATGTCACTTGAGACACGTGGTAAAATATCCGCAAGTGTAAGTGCATTTAGAGGTATTTCTGTTACTGTTAAAGATACAAAAAATAACACAGAAATAAAATACCCCACTTTAAGCTATAGGTGTATCAAGAACTGCTGTAAAAAAAGCAGCAGAATCAAAAAATATGTTAAAAAACATACTACATTTTTACGAATAAACAAGGTTAATAGCCTGTTTATTACTATATTATCTTTAAATGGATAGTTAATGAACTATTTAGGGAGAATGACCTCAGCTTTATCTTTTACAAAAAATGATTAAAGAGGTAGATCTGTTTCTGCGAAACCTATCTAAGTAGGTAATTTAAATAGAATATAAGAAGGTACAGAATTGTGATCTCGTGCAACTTGCATTATATTATAATGTTTTTGCGGACATTGGGGGGTGTGAAAGCCCTATCAGTGAGTATTTGTTCTCGGAAGGACTATATATGTATATTGAATAATCAGACATAGAACGCAAAGTTGTATGTCTAAAGGGAAATAGCCCAGAACAAGAGTTAATAAGGTTCCAAAATTACTGCTAAAGTGAAATTAAGGAAGTATTTAAATTAGGCGGCCAGGAAATAGGCTTAGAAGCGGCCATTTTTTGAAGATCTCGTAGCAGAGCACTGGCTTGTATTAATATAATACACAAAAGGATAAAAGCGCCTAAAATTCAGCGGATCTAAGCAGTATACCGACACCTTGTCCATATATGTTAATATAAACACACAAACAGAGTTTTTCATGGAGGGCAAATATAAAAACAGTAGTTACATTTTAACTATTTAAATATAAAAAAATGTGCAGGTGTTGTAAAAATATTGCATATATGGGGTAGCAGAACGTTGGGTATTTCGATTATAAATATTAATTTAATATTTATATATTAAGTTTCATTAATGGTTGGCTATAAACTTAACTAGAAATCCTAAGTGATAATGCTGGCATGAGTAACGATAAAGGGACAAGTTCCCTCGCCTAAAGCTTATGGTATTTAATTAAAGTCACGGCCTCTAAGTGTATCCCCAAAGGGGTAAACGATGAGCAAATCTAAAGTTTACAGAAAATGACTTTTCTAAAGTGAAAAGAGTCCTGGAAAACTGTAAACTTCGTAACCTAAACAGTAATAAACTGAGCTAGATGAACTGTTTAGGTCGTAATATTACCGTACCTAAATACTACCACAAGTAAGCAAGTAGAGAATACGAAGGCGTTCGAGTGATTAATCATTAAGGAACTCGGCAAACTGACTCACGTAACTTCGGGATAAGGTGGGCCATCCCTTTTGAATAATATCAAACATGGGAGAGGAGGCACAGAATAGTGTTGTACGACTGTTTAATTAAAACAAAGCACGCTGCGAAGAAACTAATTCGATGTATTGGGTGTGATCTCTGCCCGATGGCGGCCGGTTATCAGATTTTTCTAGTTGACTAATACAGGCTAGGCTTTGATGGAACCCCCGTTGAATGGCGGCCTTATAACTGAGGGTCCTAAGGTAGCGTAACACCATGGCCGTTAAATGCGGTCCTGCATGAATGATGTAACGATACAACAGCTGTCTCTATGATTGGCTCGGTGAAATTGGAATAGCTGTGCAGATACAGTTTACCTCTAGTTAGACGAGAAGACCCTATGCAGCTTTACTGTTTCTAGTTGCTGAGTATTACATATCAAGTTTCAGCTTACAAGGTAATTGGTAAGATAAAATTGAAAGACCTTTACTCGGTTTGTAATATTATTTATACTACAAAATCATATAAGCGGGCTGTAAAAGAAATGGCTTAATATCCATTTCCTTAATATATTGTTCTGCTTTATATTTATGGCTCACTATGATCTATAGTAACAATTGCTAGGTGGCAGTTTATGCGGGGCACAGATCCCATAGAAAGTACCTGGGAATATCCAAATTACAATTTCTTTTCGTAAATTTGCAATAAGCAATCAAAGTACATAATAACTTTTTAAGTTATTATATATTTTATTTATTTTAGTTTGAAATTGGTTAACTAAAAACCAATCCAGTTATATACCCATTTAAGTTGGAATTTTTTTATTATTAAGTAAGATTTTAGCTATAGAAAAAATAGATGTAGGTAATATACCATATATTAATTAACAGCAGGAGCTGTAATATGAAATTAAGCCAAGGGCTAAGCCAAGGCTAAAGCTTGCCTTAGCATGATATTAACCCTAATACTGATAATACAAAATCTTTTGTGAAATAAACACAGGGGTGAAAGTCTGCGTGAGCATCAAATTAACCCTAATATTGATTACACAAAAACTTGTGATACTCTCTAAAAAAAAAGTTTTTTTTTGTACTGTTAAATAAATTAATTTTAGATATGGCATATTTTGTTGTTTACTAGGTTATCCGCTTATTTGTAATTAAATTTTAAAAAAGCATATAGTTGCCTGTAAAATGATAATTATTGTACTTGCAAAGTTTAATGGCACAATCTTGCTTTACTGTTTGACTCACACGTCTTTCAGTCGCGTAAGCGGGGCATATGATCACAAGGCGCATAAAGGAAAGGTCTTGGGTTATTGAAAAAGCTACGCTAGGGATAACAGGCTAATCGCGCAAGAGAGTTCAAATTGAGTGCGCAGCTTGGCACCTCGATGTCGACTTGGCTTATCCACATGAATGTAGAAGTCATGAAGGGTGCGACTGTTCGTCGTTTAATAAGCTACACGAGTTGGGTTAAGTACGTCGTAAGACAGTACGGTTTCTATCTTCTAGAGGAAATTAGAATAAAATAAGGGTAGCCTCTTGTACGAAAGGAGTTGGGTATATTAACCCCTGGTTTACCTGCTGTTTATCCACTTATATTAATACACGTAGAAAACACAGTGTTTTCTACAATGTGACTTATAAGTTAATGAGCTAAGAGCGCAATACTCTTAGTACCATGATTTATACTGAGATTTTACTTTTCACTAAGGTAAGATAAAATAGTTTAGGGTAGGCACGGCAGGAAAGCTATGTTAGTTATAGATAAGCGCTGAATGCATATAGGCGTGAAACATACCTTAGGACATTCTTAAAAATACGTGACCTAAATGATAATAAACTGAAAAAGATGAACTGTTTAGGGCGTAGATATACGTAGTATATTACTACAATTTTAATATTATTACTTGTTTACTTTAAAGTAAAACTTTTTTTTAGAAGTTAGCTTTATTTAGTTAAGTTTTTTTTAGAAGTTAGCTTTATTTAGTTAAGTTTTTTTTAGAAGTTAGCTTTAAAGCTAAATACGTAATTTAATTTTAATTAATAGGCTTTAACTAGAAGAACCCAGAGGTTCTTAGGTATTAAGTACTAATTTTATTTATTACTTAAAAGTACACTTATCATGCTTTAACTTAAGCATTTACATATTTTTAAATATAGCGCCTGGTTAGCATAAAAGTAATGCTACCGTTTTGTAATCGGTGGAAATAAGTGCGATACTTATACTGGGCTGAACTTACACGCTGTTTTTAACCTGTGTTTATTTAACGCATAAATACTAACAAATAAAGATTGAATTAAACAGCATTATGTGGTTTATTCGTTACTTAATTAATGCATAAGAGGTTTAATGCTTTATGCTTTTATAGCTAGAGTTTAAATTATAGTTTAACTATATTAATAAAGGCCCTATGGTCAAACGGTATGACATAATTCTTTCAATATTAAATTGAGGGTTCAATTCCCTCTTGGGCTAATACGACTAGTAAACTTAGAATTATAACAGATAAAGGCTCAACAATCAAAAGGTTTCACATGGTTTTACAATCAAAATAGGGCTTTAACACTCCCATCTCATAAATAACTGTTATTATTGGTAAATAGCAGCTAGATTTTAAGGTGTAGGGCTACAAAGTCACCGGCTAGATCGTGGCCACTATAAACTATGTTTATCTAATTACTGCAGAGTTAACCATTGATTGGAGTGTTATAATCGCTTTTGGTATTTAAGCTTTTATTTATCGTCGTATTTAAAGCAAACATATAAAAGTATGCGGGTCGATATCTAAAAGTATCTGGGTCGATATCTAAAAATATCTGGGTTGGTATCTAAAAGTATCTGGGTCGATATCTAAAAGTATCTGGGTCGATATCTAAAAATATCTGGGTTGGTATCTAAAAATATGTGAGTTGGTGTCTAAAAATCTGTGGGTTGATGTAATAGTAACATAATTGGCTCATGACCAGTATACAAGGGTGCAAATCCTTTACCCGCATCATATAGAGTTATAGTAGTAAACATAAAGTTCTATAACACCAGAGTATGGAACAATGCATGCATGTATATATATATATCTGCAAAAAGGCCATAGCGTAATTGGTAAAGCTAGCTGCTCATGACGGCTCAGATGGGTGTTCGAATCACTCTGGCCTTAGTTAACGTTTTGGTAATTGTTGTTTTAGCTGACATCGGTTTAATTGTTTTTACTTTTATTTAAGTCATATTAACCTTTACTTGTTAACGTTGTATTGGTCGTGTATATAGTTTCTATAGTCCGAGTGCTGGAATGGTAGACAGTCTTAGCTTAAGTTTAAGTGACGTAAGTCGTGAACGTTCAAGTCGTTTCTCGGATAATTTTATTGTATTGTTTAAATTATATGTTATCGGATGGAATTTACATAGGTTTTATTTACTTACGGGGGTATGGTTTAATAGGTAAAACATCGATTTTGCATATCGTTACTTCAGGTTCAATTCCTGATATCTCCAATGGTGAGTGTTAGTGTGTTTTATGTTTAGTGTCACAAGGTTTTATACAAAGCATCACATGGTTTATTGTAAAGTGTCACAATATTTTACGTAAAGTGTCACAAGACTTTTTGTTTTAATGTACGTACATAAAACTAAATCTTACATATGTTTCGCGCAAGCATTTTGTTCGTAAACAATTGTAAGCACGTTAAATAAAAGTTTGTTGTACGATAATGGGTAAAGTGTTAGACCAAGGCTCTATAGCCTAAGAAGCTCAATAGGTAGAGCGGAACTCTGAAGATGTTTAGGTTGTAAGTTCGAATCTTACCTTGGGCACTTAAAATTATATTTTGTCATTTAATTAATTATATATGTGTAAACCTTACCAATCGTTTGTTTATGGTCTTTAAAGGGTAGTGATGGAATTGGTATACATGAGTGGCTTAGGCCCACTTGATTGCAAAATCTTGTTCGTTCAAGTCGGACTTACCTTATATGTAACCACATAGTATGTGTTTTATGTGTACGCAAAACTTATTTTTGTGTCTTTATCTAGATAAATTATTGTAATTTAATTGTGTCTTTCTACATAACACATATCATTACTTACGTTTTATATTTTGTGTTTTTATCTAGATAAATTATTGTAATTTAATTGTGTCTTTCTACATAACACATATCATTACTTACGTTTTATATTTTGTGTTTTTATCTAGATAAATTATTGTAATTTAATTGTGTCTTTCTACATAACACACATCATTACTTACGTTTTATATTTTGTGTATATAACAGCTAGGACTGTTTGTGTATATAACAGCTAGGACTGTTTGTGTATTTGTGTGTATCAGTGTGTAATTTTGTGTGTTTGTGTTTGCGTGTTTGTCTGTATTTGTGTGTGCACAAATACTCCATGTTTTATGTACTGTATCGTTTGGTTACAAAACATAGTGTTTGTGTTTCTACATGTACTTTTAACATATTATGATATAACAATATATTAACATTAATATATATATGGTGTCGTTATATATACATTAACGTAGTGACCCTCAGCTTAATCGCCTTATATATTGTTCACTGTATTAACCATCTCAGAGGTAACTGTTTATTTAATAGCATTATACACTTTAAGTTTTTCATCCTTATATGACACACCTTGACCTAAATAGTTGTTATAGTATACACCCTTAAACCGTGAATTAAAAAATATGCAATATTAACAGTGCTAAATATGTTGTAGACTAATCGGTAAGTCATAAATTTTTGGTATTTACTATTGAGTGTTCGAATCACTTCAACATAATATTACTTAAAGCAGATATAGGCGGTTATAGCTCAATCGGTAGAGCAACTGTATGTGGAACAGTGAGTCCCTGTTCAAGTCAGGGTATCCGCCCTGTAAATAGCAGTATACTATTAGGCGATAAAAGTATATGCCAGGATAGTTCAATAGGTTAGAACGTTAATTTCATGCATTAAGAATGAGAATTCAATTTTCTCTCCTGGCTTATAATCTTCAATTAATATAGATGGCAACACGTAACTTGTAAAGGCTATGCACGTAGTGTGTATATAAACTTTAAAGGCGTTAACGTATAAGTAACTTCCAGTATAACGTTTAAAGGTAAGTCGTGTTTACACATGACACTAAATATAAACAGTGCATCTTTATCATCTTGCTACATAATCTTTACATAAAGCCAGATCATATTCACACATAGCGTCTAATAATATATATATACCTATGAAAAATTAACGTGTAAAAAGACCCTAATTTTACGTACCAACTGACATACCGTAAAAGTATCTTTTATGGTATAAGTAGGTTTGACTCCTGCAAAAACAATGATTATATTCTCAATATTATTTCTATTATTATCCAACGCCGTCTCAATTAGACGTGATAAAAGTATTCTTTACGGTAGACAAACTATTATTATTCTGGCATATTCATGCTTAGTAGCATTCAATAACTTAGATATAACTTTATTAGGAAACGGTACGGGCTTGTATGGTGGTTTATTTCATGCTACCCCTATCACCCAAGTGTTTGATATTTTTATATTTTTTGTAAGTGCTGTAATATTGCAATTAAATGCCTTTTATCCAAGAAAAGTTTGGCATGAAAATTATTCTAGTGTTTATAGTGTATTAACAAGCACGTTATATTATAAAGATACAAATATAATAAATAAAATGGGACAACAGTTCAAAATTATTGAGTACTCACTAATTCTTTTGTTTATAATAACAGGAGGCGTTTTATTAATATCCTCAAGTGACATAGTATCTATATTTTTATCTATAGAACTACAAAGTTATGGGCTTTATTTACTTTCAACAATATACAGAAATTCTGAGTTGTCTACCTCAGCAGGTCTTACTTATTTTTTACTTGGTGGATTATCGTCCTGTTTTATACTCCTAGGTTCAAGTTTACTTTATGCTAATTCAGGTACTACCAACTTAGATGGCTATTACATAATAACAGGTATTTCACAAATAGGTAATGAGTCTTTAGATATCTTTGTTGACTGATACAAACCTATTTATCTAAACGTATCTCTTCTAATAATGTCAGTAGGATTTTTATTTAAGATTTCCGCTGCCCCCTTCCATTTTTGAAGCCCTGATGTATATGATGCCATACCTACCTCAGTAACAATTTTTGTGGCCTTGATAGCTAAGATATCAATACTTGTTTTTTTTCTACAATTGGTATATTATACCAGCAATATATTTATGGCATCAAGGTTTAACTGAACATATAGCTTATTATTCAGCTCTTTTTTATCTTTGATAGTGGGTACTGTGTTAGGTTTAACACAGTTTAAAATAAAACGACTATTCGCTTATAGTACCATATCACACCTGGGTTTTATGTTATTAGCCCTAAGTGTTAACAGTTTGGAGTCTATACAAGCCTTCATTTTTTACTTGATGCAATACACTATAACTAATTTAAACGCCTTTCTACTGTTAATAACCGTAGGGATTTCTCTTTATCCTTATGTAAGCAATGGTTCTATTAAAGAGGAATGTAAGAACTTACTAGACACAAATAATTCCCCAATACAACTTATATCTCAATTAAAAGGTTACTTCCAACTTAACCCTACGTTAGCTCTAAGCTTTGTTATTACTTTATTTTCTTTAATAGGTGTGCCGCCCTTGATAGGTTTCTTTGCTAAACAAATGGTATTATCTGCTGCATTAGATAGTGGTTTTATATTCCTAGTTTTAGTGGCTATATTAACTAGTGTCATAAGTGCTGTGTACTATTTAGGCGTAGTTAAACAAATTTTTTTTGATGAGCAAGGTTACCAATTAAACGAACAGTTTAGAAATGCAACTTTTAATGCCAACCTCATACCATATATAAGCAACAACGGAATGAATGATGCAAAGATTTTATATTTTACAATAGATAATGTAACTATATCTAACTTTTTAAGTATCACTATATCCGTACTAACCTTAATATTACTATTATTTATTTTTAGTCCTCAAGAATGATTAAGTACAGCTAATATATTAGCCATAATAATGTTTAACCCCTAAATGTCTAGTACCATGTTTTATTTATTGTTTATACCTTTACTGGCCTTTATTTTGTTGACTGTTAATCTTATATTTGCCCCGCATAATCCATATAAAGAAAAAAATAGCGCCTTTGAGTGTGGTTTTAGTTCATTTTTAGGACAAAGCAGAACACAGTTTAGCATATCTTTTTTTATTTTTGCTTTGCTATTCTTGCTGTTTGATTTAGAGATTTTGTTAGTTTATCCATATCTTGTAAGTTCTTACACAAACGAAGCGTACGGCCTAACCATTGTGTTAATATTTTTAACAGCACTAACCTTAGGTTTTGCTTTTGAGTTAGGTAAAAAAGCACTTAGCTTTGATAGTAGACAAACGACTGATAATGGTAAAGGTGTATATTTTAACCTAGTAATGATAGATAATGCACAATCCAATGCGAACCCTTCAGTTTCGCTTGTAAAGAAAAGAACCTTTTCCACTTCTGCCTTAATGCTTACTGATGATAACGAGAGTCTATCTAAAAGAAAAGCGGAATCAAGTCCAGACGCTGCTGACCTATCCAGCTCTATAGGTGAAGCTAGCCATAGCGCTAAGCGCATACGTACCATCGAAGACCCATATACAGAAAAGGATCAAAACAAACCAGAAACTAGCCAAAATGAAGCACATAATAGTGAAAACAGACCCCATAGTAATAGAATACTAGATCAGAGAGCGGACGGTGTGCCTCTTTTTGATTCTCTGGATGGCTATAGTGGGCCCACTGGTTATGGAGTGCGTAAAATAGACGATGAATATGAAGAAGACGTTGTCAGAGGTTTCCGAGAACGATATGGAAAAACCTCAGAGGAACGAGAAGAGTATATTGAAAAAATTGTTAGTTCTGACGATCCAAAGTACGTCGCGCATATGGCATCGAAACATCTCGATAGCCGTGCAAAAGATTTTAGTGAGTTGCAAATGGATGGTGAAGCAGGTGGGCCTCTAGAAAAAGCTATGGCTAAAATTGATGATTTCGAAACGAGGCTTGAAGATAGTATAGCAGCTCGTGATCTAGAGTTATCAGATCCAAAAGAATTTAGTGAAGGTAAAAATTCTGTAGATAGCCGTTCTACTAACTGTCCAAGCAATAACTCACCAGAAGGTAACGAAGGGTCTACATTTAATACCTCTGGCGATTCTAATGGTGGGGAAACTGAAACTGATTTCACATCAACGTGGGTCCACAAAAAAATAGGATTGTCCCCTGAGGCTGACTACCTCCCTAAGTTGAATACAACAGATGAACTTTTAAATACTAAAACACTTGATAAAATAGAACAAGGGATGAAAGATAAGCTTTCTTCCAGTGATGTGAAGATGGTTGATGAGGAATTAGAAAAAGCCAGTGAACAGAGAGATCTTATGCGTACAGCACAACACCCTGAACATTGACTTTCCACTAGCGAATTGTCTACAACCAGAGGTAGCATAAACTACGGCCATGATTACAATGCTATTAATTCTAAATATATTGATGCTTTAGAAAAGCGTACACAAGAATTATTATCTGAAGAGGCTAAAGATATAGAACCTCTTACTAATGATAATCTTAATTTAGTTAAACCTCTTATTGACGAAATATTATCTCGAGAGGCTAAATATGGAAAACCTCCTCTTGACGAATATGACATAAATGAACCTAGTGAAAAAGATGATTTTGACAGTGAAGAAAATAGTACTAGCAGCCAGGAAAATAGTTCCAACGATGAAGATGAAAATAGCTCCAACGGTGACCAAAAGGGTAGCTTTAATGATAACCAGGAAAATAGTTCCAACGATAAACAAGAAAACAGTTCCAAGTATGATCAAGAAGGTAGCTCTAATAATAACCAAAAAACCAGTTTTGACGTTGATCAAAACAACAGTGATAGTAATAAAGTCAATAAAAACCCCACCAATCAAACGCCCACAGAATACGTACAAAGCATACAGGAAACCGAGCCAATGGATTTAATTGATTATGACTCTTAGATCTGTGGTTGTATTTACTAATGTATTATTTATCTCTGTTATTTATCATATAATTATTTGATATTAGATAATACTACAAAGGTTTACAACTAACTACATAAAAAGTCTAATAACTTATATTGTATACACTTATATTTAAATGTTTATACTACCCCACCTAGATAGAATAGTATAGATAGCCCTATAGCTTTACAGGGCTATATATAACATCACTTATTGTGTGGGTAGTTACTTATAATTTATCATATACTTTTATTGCGCAACTCTATATAAACCATTGATCTTCGTTTTCAAGCAAAAAGGGATTTTCTGCTTCTGCCTTAATGCTTGTAGTAGATGGACCATCTAAAAGAAAAGCAGAAACAGGTTCAGACGCTGATAATATTTCCGGTTCTAGGGATGGCATCACTGACAATCTTAAGCGCTTACGCTCAGAGGACTAAATCTCATAAGGAGTGTTTAGTAATACACATTTATATTTATATATAAAATGAACTTATCAATAATAGTTTTTTTAGTTTATATTAGGTTTTGTTTTCAATAGAAAAAACATAATATTAATGCTTATTTCCATAGAAATAATGCTTTTGGCTATCACATTTTTAATACTAGTAAGTTCACTTAGCTTTGACGATATATTAGGACAAACCTACGCTATTTATGTTATATCAATAGCTTGTGCGGAATCAGCCATTGGTCTAGATATATTTGTAGCATTATACAGAACACATAATATATCTAGTTATAATTGTTTTACCATTATTAGGTTCAGTAGTTTATGGTCCCCTTGGTGTCATATGACAACTGGTACAGCGCATTACATTTATTTGTTTTGCAATTTATAGTCCCGTATATCATTTACAGCGTTTGTGCTTTTAGGCGGTGATACCTTGATTTCTCGATATCGGTAGCTTAACAAGGCTCTGTGTGCTACCGTTCCTACACATAGCAGGGTTATTTAATTATATCTGTTTTTGTATATATGATTTTTCCATTAAATATATATATAAATATCAGGTTATGTCCATTGCAATGCTATTGACTTTTTTATGAACATCTGACGACTATATAGGCTTGTTGTTATTTTACTTTTGATTATGTATTGTGATAGTATTTTCTAGCGTAACGTTATATGTGTACATCAACTTCATTAATACAAAGACGGCGTATAGCAACTGACACATATATAGGTTATTAACACTAATATCAGTTACTGGGCTTTTTATAGGTACCGTTGCGTTTATATTGGTTATATTTATACTAATTGTAGCAGTGGGGATGCTAGTAACCGACCTTACACAAGGTGTGCTACAGACAAACTCTGATGGTGGAGGACCAAATACAGGTGGAAGACCAGATCCAGGTGGTGGAGGGCCAGACCCAGTTGTTGAAGGGTTTTTTTCTGTAAAATATTCTGTACGAGATAAAGCTGACTGAGGCTTTTACGAAAATACAAAAGTTATGAGAAAAGAGGAAATGGGTATGTATAATTAAAATATAGATCTGAGTGGAGAAGCTAGCGACTTTGAGGTGGATGCAGTAGCAATAAGAGTCAGTATATCTATTAGAAAGCGACGATAATTTACTTCTTTTAAACTAAATTGTGAGAGCACTCTTGAAGAATGAATACGCCTACATGCTGTAGCTGATGCAAAAAGAGAAGCAGATTGGGAAGGTAATAAATGGCAATTTAAACATTTAAAAGAAGCGTGACAACAAGGTAGGGTGATGCTATAGCTAGACATCTTAAAAAAGTCCAATATCGGATAAATCTTGAAAGGTTGCAAATGCTTAAATGTTCCCCAGAGCGATAGTATATGTACTTAATATGTTGTTGTATACCTATTTTAAGTCGCACAAACATCGTTTTTTAATATTTTGTGAAAGCAATTATTTATGGGGACCTACTATATATATAAGCGCACGTTTAGTATTTTACGTTTATACTTACTTTTAGTATTTAAGGCCTGGGTTTGCACAGCACAGCACAGCACAGCACAGCACAGCACAGCACAGCACAGCACAGCACAGCACAGCACAGCACAGCACAGCACAGCACAGCAGCCCAAGCTATAAAGGTATACCCTTTTACAACCAAAAAAATTTTATTTTAAGCTATAACAATTTTTAGTAATTAAAACACAATTATTACACATTTATATATAAATAATTGAATAAATGAATTTATCAATAATACTTTTTTTAGTTGGTATATTAGGTTTTGTTTTTAATAGAAAAAACATAATATTAATGCTTATTTCTATAGAAATAATGCTTTTGGCTATTACATTTTTAATATTAGTAAGCTCACTTAGCTTTGACGATATATTAGGCCAAACCTACGCTATTTATGTTATATCAATAGCCGGTGCAGAGTCAGCCATTGGACTTGGTATACTTGTAGCATTTTACAGATTAAGAGGAAGTATAGCAATAGAACATAAGTAATGTATTTAGTTATAATTGTTTTACCATTATTAGGTTCAATAGTTTCTGGTCTTTTTGGTAGAAAAGTAGGTGTCAGTGGGGCACATGTGACTACGTGTTTATCAGTTACGGCCACAACATTGCTAGCAACGGTGATTTTTTACGAGGTAGGAATAAAAGGTGCGCCTGTATCTCTATCAATATTTAGATGACTTGATTCCGAATCATTAAACGTATTGTGAGCGTTTAATTTTGATTCTTTAACAGTTTCTATGTTAATACCCGTATTAATCGTTTCTTTACTGGTGCATATATATTCTATAGGTTACATGAGTAACGACCCTCGAAGTCGCGTTAAGGGAAAAGGCGTCTATGGGGATAAATTGTCAAATTCCGGGGATATCCTAAAGCTTAAGGTACCAAGCTCTAGTTGAAAAACTATTAGTGGCTGAAGTAATTACTCAGGTACGGTAACAAGCCTTAAGATGAGTGAAAATGAAATGGACAATCGCGGATCTAAGTCAACAATACTAATTAGTATGGTTGTAAAAGAGCAAAGAGTAGACGGCAGTTGATCCATTAATCCACATTTAATGGATTTAAGGTGTACTCTGAGGGGTTTCGAAAGAAACAGGTGTATAAAACTCGGTTTCAACATGCAACAAGGTTGAAACTCCTATGTAAAAATCCCATCTAAACAATTCGATTTAAAAAACTTTTCTACCTATAATTATACCGTTGTAAATCCAGGGGTCTGATCTGGTTTAATAGATGGTGAGGGTTCATTTGGTATAACAGTAGACAGATATAAAACGCGTAAATTAGGTTGACGTGCTCAATTGAAATTTCAAATAGGTCTACATACAAAAGATCTTAACTTATTATGTCTATTAAAACAATACTTGGGTGGTATTGGTTCTATTCATTTAGCTCGAAACCGAGAGATAGTTAATTATTCAATAGATTCAATTGAAGATTTAAATAAACTTATTACTCATTTAGAAAAATATCAGTTATCAACTCAAAAAGCTGCGGATTTTTTATTATTTAAACAAGCTATAAAATTAGTAAATAATAAAGCTCATCTTACTGTTAAAGATTTTAATCAAATAGTAAATATCAAGGCATCCATGAATTTAGGTTTATCTGACATGTTAAAATCAGAGTTTGCTGGATATACTCCAGTTGAAAGACCTGTAATAAGTTATGATAATGTAATTTTAGACCCACATTGAATTTCAGGATTTGTCAGCGCTGAGGGGAACTTTGATGTACGTATGCCATCAAGCAATAGTAAATTAGGTTATCGAGTACAATTGAGATTTAGAATAACTCAACATAGTAGAGATCTTAGATTATTGGAGAAAATAGTTGAATATTTTGGGTCAGGAACGATATACAAATATGCAGGTAAGTCTGCTGTTAGTTTAACAATATTTGACTTTAAATATATTACCAATATAATCGTTCCATTTTTTAATAAAAACCCTATAATAGGTATAAAGCTTTATGATTATCTTGATTGATCTAAAATTCATAGTTTAATGATTAATCGTTCTCATCTTACGGCTGAGGGTATAAATTCAATTAGAGAGATAAAATCTGGTATGAATACAGGTAGAAATTTTTAAGATAAGTAACCATTGTTAATATCTAACACCCAATAAATCAATTGCAGGATAAATTTTACTATAAGGCATAATCAAAGATTTTTTAGTTATTTAAGCTTATTTACATTTATGATGATAATATTAGTTACAGCTAATAACTTTTTATTAATGTTTGTAGGTTGAGAGGGCGTAGGAGTTTGTTCATATCTTTTGGTAAGTTTTTGATTTACTAGAGTAGCAGCTAACCAGAGCTCTATGTCTGCTTTTCTGACAAACAGAGTAGGTGACTGTTTCCTAACTCTAGGTATGTTTGCCATGTTGTGAACATTTGGTAACCTAGACTATTCTAGTATATTTTCATTAGCACCCTATATTAATGAAAATGCCGTTACTATAATAAGTGTTTGTTTATTAATAGGAGCTATGGCTAAAAGTTCCCAGATAGGTCTTCATGTTTGATTGCCTCTTGCGATGGAAGGACCTACGCCCGTCTCTGCTTTAATACATGCAGCTACTATGGTAACCGCGGGTGTATATTTATTAATACGATCATCTCCATTGATAGAATACAGCCCATCTGTACTAATATTGTGTTTATGAATAGGTAGTATTACCACTGTATTTAGTTCACTAATCGGTCTTTTTCAGCAAGACATTAAAAAAGTTATAGCTTATTCCACAATGAGTCAATTGGCTCAAGAATTTTTTAAATTCAGGCATCAAACTATATACGAGGAAATTATTAACATGATATATAATATTTATCGTAACATCATTTCAATATATAAAAAAATAGATAATAGCTCATTTAATTCCAGTATTGGGTTTAAGGAGAAAAACAAAACAAATATAGTAGAAATTTCTAAAAAGGGTTATGCTTTTAAATATAAATCAAATATATGTAAAAATTCTAAGTTAAATCCTTATTATATAACCGGGTTTATTGATGGTGAAGGTTGTTTTCTTATTAATATCAGACCTTTATCTGGAACTAAAATAGGTTATCACGTATACTTGGCTTTTAAGGTAAAATTACACTCAAGGGATACAGCACTATTACAAAATATTAGAAATTGTCTTCATGAAAAAGGAAATATTATTATAAGAAAAGACGGATACATTGAATACTTGGTTTTTTCTATAAAAGATTTAGAAGTTATTATTAAACATTTTGAAAAATATCCATTGATCACGCATAAGTGGTCAGATTATCAGTTATTTAAACAAGCATTTGAATTAATTAAATGCAAACAGCATTTAACTAGGGAAGGTTTAAAGAAAGCACTGTCTATTAAAGCTGCATTAAATAACGGTTTATCAGATAAGTTAAAAATAGCTTTTCCTGATATTGTGCCTGTATTAAGACCTAAAATCAATAAACCTAAAGTTTTAGATCCAGATTGAATAACAGGATTTGTAGATGCTGAAGGCTGCTTTCACGTAACATTAATAAATAATTCTAAAGGAGCGGGGTTAATATTTAAAGTAACACAACACGCACGCGATGCAGAGTTATTGAAAAAGTTTGTCGACTATTTTAAATGCGGACGTTATTATACTAGTACTAATACGGCAGGTGACTATGTTGTAACTAAATTTAATGATATTAATAGTGAAATTATCCCCTTTTTTTATAAGTACCCTTTACAATCAACTAAAGCGTTAGATTTTAAGCAAGTAGCTCAGCTAATGGTAAAAAAAGCACATTTAACTCCACAAGGATTAACACGCATTAAACTTTTTAGATCTGGAATGAATAAAGGAAGAGTAAATAAACTAGATCTAGGACAAATATCAGATAATCCACTAAATAAAAAAACATATATAAACATGTCGTATAATCACCTTAACTGACCTAGTAATAAGTATTACTCCACTAAACAAACTTTGAACGATAACCTATTTAATGAATGATTAGCTGGGTTAATAGATGGCGAAGGTCAATTACAAGTAAGTAAAAAAGGTTATGCTAACTTAAAAATTATAATGTCCACAAATGATAAATCTGCGTTATACGAAATAAAACATAAGTATGGTGGATCTATAAAAGCCATAGCTAGATCCTATGCTCTAAGATATAAACTTTGCCATAAAAAAGGTTTAGTTAATTTTGTTAATGATATTAATGGGTTGATTAGAAATCCTACGAGAATGCTACAATTAAATAAAATTTGTGTTTTATATAACATAAAGCTTAAGGAACCCATACCCTTAACATATAATAATGGATGATTTAGTGGGTTTGTGGATGCTGATGGATCTATTTATTTTAATGAACAGTCAGGTCAATTGTTTATAAGTGTTACCCAAAAAAATAAACATTTACTTGATCCGCTCATTACATTGTATAGTGGTAGAACTGAGATCATTAAATCTAAAGAAGCGTTTCAATACTCCATCTACAGAAAAAAAGAAATATTATCTTTGCTAGATAATTATTTTAGTAAGTGTCCTTTGAGATCAGGTAAAATACATAACCTAAACTTAATAAAAAAGTTTTACACTTGTAAAGACTATACTGATATCCAGCAACCCGATAAATGAAATGAATGGGTAAAATTTAAAAATGAATGAGATAAATTATAAGTAGTTTTACTATAAAAACCAATGAAATATACCAACTAAAAAAATTAATGATAAAAATATAAATATTATATATTATTGCAATAATCAATTCGCAGATAACCAAAGCTCGTGATAAATATCACATTAGTCATAATCTTTTTAATTCGTTTACCACTATGTACAGCGCAGCTGTGTGGCTATATAATATTATGTTTGAAAAACGAAAGGTTATAATTACCGGTAAGTTAGTAGGAATCTCAGAGGCCATACGTTTGATATTAATCTTTTTAAAAACAATACTTGCAAATTTATCTTTAAATTTTGCAAGTATAAACTTTAAACTCGCAAGCTTATATTCAATATTTGCAATCTTAAATTCATCTAGTAGACATGGGCTAATACATAAGTGTCAATCGGTTTACCCGGCTGGATACAAAACTAACGAGTTGCTTGATTCATTTCCTCTTTCTGACATTGATAATAAACCAATTCTAGATCCAGATTCAGCTAAGTTCAATGAATGGCTAGCTGGTCTAATTGATGGTGATAGTTATTTTATCTTAACTAAAAAAGGATATACTAGCTGTGAAATATGTATGGATGCTAGAGACAAAAAAGCATTGTATCAAATAAAACACAAAGACGGGGGAGCTATAAAACCTGTTTCAGGTGCCAAAGCTTTAAAATACAAATTACGTAATAAGAAAGGTTTAGTTTATTTAAACGGCATTAATGGTTTAATAAGAAATCCTATTCGATTATTACAAATTAATAAGTTGTGTAATAAGTACGGTATAGATTTAATTTATCCTAGACCCTTAAGATACAAGAATGGGTGACTAAGCGGCTTTATAGATAGCGATGGTTCTATCTATCTTAATGAACAATCCGGTCAAATATTTATAAGCGCTACTCAAAAAAACAGGTTTTTGTTAGAGCCTTTAATTGGCTTGTATGGGGGTAGAATAGATATATTAAGCCCTAAAATAAAAGCTTTTAAATATGTTGTTTATAGAAAAAGCGAGTTTTTATCACTTATAGACAATTACTTTTGTAATTACCCTTTAAAAACAGACAAAGCTAAAAGACTAAATCTTATAAAGCAATTTTATGATTTAAGAACATATGGCAACAATAAAAATAAGTGTAATGCTGATAAATTAAATGCTTGAGTTTCATATAAAAATAGATGAGAAAAATTTAAAGATTAGTAAAGAAATGGTCCAAATTATTTTTAGTTAAATAATTAGCAATTGGGGATGATGGTTATTGCAATAGGCCTTTCATCATACAACATCGCCTTGTTCCATCTCGTTAACCATGCCTTCTATAAAGGACTTTTATTTTTAGGTGCAGGGGCTGTAATACATTCTGTAGCGGATAAGCAAGATTTTAGAAAGTATGGGGGACTGTTACCTTTCTTGCCTTTAACTTACACTGTAATGTTAATAGCTTCTCTTAGTTTAGTTGCTTTCCCTTTTATGACTGGTTTTTATTCAAAAGACTTTATATTGGAATCTGCCGCAGGGCAATTCCAGTATTCTAGCACCGTAGTTTACTACACAGCCACAATAGGAGCTATGTTTACTACGCTATATTCAGTTAAAGTGCTTTATTTGACATTTTTAACTAATGCCAACGGGCCTTTAGTTAATTATAAAAATGTGCACGAGGGTGACATATTTATGAGTTTACCATTAATAATCTTGGCATTATTTTCTATATTTTTTGGTTATATTACTAAAGATATGTTTATAGGACTAGCTTCTATATTTTTCGCAGACAATAGTGTATTTACGCATCCATTACATGAAATTATGTTAAATACTGAATTTGCTGTTCCTATTACATTAAAGTTGTTACCCATGGTACTTATGATAGTATTGGGTATGTTGTCTTTAATTATATCTGAGTTTTCAGCTAAACCTATTATTTATTTTAAGTTCAGTAGATTAGGCTACAGTCTTTTTAATTTCTTTAACTTAAGGTTTTTTCTAGAATTTTTATATAACAGGTTAATTACATATTTTATACTTAAGTTAGGAGGACAGACTACTAAGGTGTTGGATAAGGGTTCAATAGAGTTGCTAGGACCATATGGTTTAGAAATGGGGTTAGTTAGGTTGAGTAAAGGCTTAAGTAGTATGGATACAGGTGTTGTAACGACATACGCGTTATACATACTTATAGGTTTGATATTTTATATGTTGATACCTTACATTTCTTTTTATGATGTTAGCGCATTACTGTTAATTATATACGCTTTGTATGTCGTTAACATAGGCACTTTTAAAGATAAAGTATATTAAACTATATACCTAAGCCGCACAACTGATCCTTATTGCTTTAAAACAATATTAATTATGTAGTTACCCTACTTATGGATTGTGATACAATTAATCATACATGTTTACTTGGTTATGAGAGTTTTAAGGATACAGTTAATACGGTTACATTTTTAGATTATGTTGCAAATATCATTATAAATACAGATAACGTGACATATTTAGCTTTAAATACAAATACACATCTTGAAACAGATGCTATAACATATACTAAGTGTGTAACAGTGATTAACAGTTTTACATACTGAACAATACCGGGGATATACTAATACGTTAATGCGATTATAAGTCTATGTTTGATATATTATGTCATAAAAATACAATAATCTAGATTAAGATGTTTTTTATAACTTATGCTATAAAATATACAACAATGTATATGCCCCGCTTACGCGACATCAGATAATTTAACCTATAAAATAAACAAACCGGATGCCAATACATTTAACAACTTATGTTATAAAACATATAACAATGTAAGCGCTAATGCCTTTAGTGTATGTAAGCGCTAATGCCTTTAGTGTATGTAACGGGCTAAATTGTTCGTACATAGAGCCAGTTTTGGCTTTTTTTGTAAAATACGTTAATTTACCTAAGCCTCGTGTTGTTATCTTGTGAAATGCGGTTCATTAAGGTAAATATGCGTATAATTAATTACCTTTTGAAACTTTAAAAAAAGGTTTTAACGTTTACCTTACATTATTCTTATTTCATATGTTACCGTAACTCATGATGTTATACCATTATATTGATATTATATAACTACTACATTAACGGTATATTACTATAACTTTAATATTTTGGAAGCTACGTGTAGCTAACCTAAGCCCTAATTTTATCAAAAATCCCGTGTGGGTGCGTTTATGTGGTACTTTTGTGTTGCATGCCTGCCGAACTTTAAAGAGATTATTATATTATGTGACTTATTCAAGGCAAAGGTTTACTTTTTGAACTAAGGATATACTGGGTTCTAGGCTTGGCCGTAACCCAGGGCACTACAATCAAGGTCCACGCACTGTTACCGATCATGGGTTTCAAATTTCGTTTACTGATAAGATATCATAAACACTTACCTGATGGTACTTTAACATGGGTACTAATCAGCATTTATCTATACATGTGCCTAAGCTGCAAAGTATTTTTATTTTTAGTCATTTTTATTATATTTATGGTTTTAAATATATCAAGCGAAGTTATCTAGATGTGAATGGTCTATTAACAAAACATATGGGATCCTTACTATAATTAATAAAACATATGGGATTGTTACTATAATTAATGCAACATTTGGGACCCTTATTTTAACTAATAGTGGTTGTTAAGTGATAACTGTAAAAAAATCTTAAAATTTTATTGTAAGCACAAAAAAGATCTTAATATGATCATAAAACCACGCTAAGTTGAATGCACAAATACTATTAATTAAAATATGACCTGTGAAAAATAGCAAGGCGCCATTTGATTATTACTAGATAACCAGTAAAAACGCTTGCCTTTAAAACAAATTTATTACCGTTAAGCCTTATTAAGTATGTTTACCTTACACATATATAGGCCCATGATTATCACTAATAGTGGTTATTAGTGATAGGTCGTTAGCACCATCTGGTTTAAGTTCCTTTATAATATCAAAACAGAATCACAAAAATTATGATGTTGAAAATAGCAAGCTTTTTTTAGGCCAAAGTAAAATATCATTATGGCTGGAAAGATGATTTTTATCATCGAATGCAAAAGATATAGGAACCCTATATCTTATCTTTGCGTTGCTATCAGGCCTGGTAGGTACAGCATTCTCTGTGCTTATAAGGTTGGAACTTTCTGGACCCGGTGTTCAGTTCATAGCTGACAATCAACTATATAATAGTATAATTACTGCACATGCCATAGTTATGATATTTTTCATGGTCATGCCCGCAATGATAGGCGGTTTTGGAAATTTCCTGTTACCATTGTTAATAGGAGGTCCTGATATGGCAAAACAAAAGGACCGTTTAGTTAAGAAACACACATATAATTCAAATGTTAAATTCACGGGAAAAAGATATTATTCGACAAATAGAGTTAATAAAAGTTATCAAGATAAATATAAAAAATATGTTAAAATAGTAAGCTTAATTTTTATTATAGTGGGTACTTATTCATTCTCTATTATTTTAAATAATACTTTAAGTGCAACTATATCTTTTATAGGGTCATTTCTATTCACATCAAGTATAGTCTTATTATACTTAGATGATTTTAAACTTTCAAATGTGAAGCTATTAAAATATATACAAATATTTTCTATTATTTTTATACCTTGTTATGTTATATATTGTATATATGATATTACCCGTACAATAGATATTATAAACTACGTAAAAGAAAATGATGATATAGATTTACACGGGCATGTAACCCTAGATAAAGAAGCAGAAAAATATATAGGTCAGGGCTTGAATACAATAGGAAGTAATGTAGGATTAGGTGCAACTATGGCAGGAGTAGGGACAGCTGTAGGTAAAACTATAGCTAAATCAGCAATACCTCCTGTACAAAAAGCAGGCATTGTTTTAGGTGCTAGTATGATTGGTGGTCTATTCCATTCAAAAATAACCACCTCTAATAGAAATAAAATAATGGATGAGAATTTTAAAAATGATATTGCCTCCTGTGATTATAATAGCAATGTTAATAATTCTAGTATAAATAAGCTTATAGATGATAATACATTGCCTAGTCCTTTAGAAGATTTATTATTAAATTTAGAAATAACAAATTATGTATGTATAAGCATGGTTATTTTACTAGCTATACAAATATTTTTTAAATTACATAAAGATAATATACAAGTAAACTTCTCTGTAATTACAGGCAGTAAACTTAACAATAAATTAGAATTCTATATTAATAAAATAATAATGTTAAACAAGAAAATGAGTACTATCTACATTTGATTAATATTAATAATTTTACTTGTGGGATTGTACTCTTCAGTATATGGACTCCATGATATATATATTAATATAGAGAGTTATGTTAATGTATATAATAATTTGAAAACTAAATAAATGAATACTAATATGAATATAATGAAAAACAATGACAAAAATAAAAATTTAAACTCTTATTTAGCAGGATTATTTGAAGGAGATGGTCATATTTGGTTTCCTAAAGATAATATGAAAAAAAGACATAACCCTAGATTTTGTATAACTTTCAACTTAAAAGACGAACCATTAACTAAAAAGTTGTTGGAGATAATAGGTTATGGATTTATCAGATATAAACCTAAAAATAATGCTTGTGTTTTAACAGTTTCTCCTGTAAAAGGACTTAAAGAAATAATTAAGTATATCAATGGTGAATTAAGAACACCAAAAATTATACAATTACATAGTCTAATAGCTTGAATAAACAAAAATCATAGTTGTAACATAATAAAACTTCCTTTGAAAAAAGGTAAATTGAATAAGGATAGTTGACTAGCAGGATTTATTGATGCTGATGGTAGTTTTTCCATTCAACACACTAGGTTAGAAAATAATGCTAAAAAAAGAAAGATTTCTTGTAGACTAAGGATAGAACAAAGGATGTTTGAACCTATAAGTAAAGATAGCTATTTTGATATATTAACAGAAATAACTAAATTATTAAATTGTAACTTGAAAATTAGAAAACAGGTATCTACAGGTAATCAATATTTTACTTTAACTGCATCTAGTCGTCTGTCTTTATTAATAATTATAACTTATTATAAATCTTTTTCCTTATATTCATCTAAATATTTAGACTATAAAGATTGAGAAAAAGCAGCTATTTTAATTTTAGAAAACAATCATTATACTGAACAAGGAATTGTTACAATAGATTTGCTTAAAAATAGTATGAATTTAAAAAGAACGTATTTTAATTGAGATAATTTAAAAAATATATAAAATATTATGTGTGTTTTTATAACTAGAAAATGGGAATGCCATGTAAGAGTGCGAATTCTTATATTATCACTTCGCTGTATGCATGGAATCTCTCAAATTAGAAGTAAATTACTCTTCTGTTAACAGATATATATACACTTAATTAGATATAAAAAATCATAAGGTTGTTATTTCGACCGAATTAATCGTAAAAATTATATATACATGGGAATAGTATGCAGGAAACAAACTTCACAAGAAGGGAGGATCCTCAGAGACTAAACGCGAAGCCCACCTACGGTTACCATAGTAGTCGCATGTGGTGAATACATAGTCCGTCCGGGTAAGAAATTACTTAAAGGTAAAAGATTCCCAAGGTTAAATAACATAAGTTTTTGACTGTTACCGCCTAGTTTGTTATTGTTTTTATTCGCTAATGGTATTGAAAATGGAGCGGGTATTTAACTGTGCTCGAACGGTAAGTAATTACCATACAGAATACCACTATATGCTTAAAACCCTAAAACTAAGTAGTTGCTAAAAAGAACAGAAAAGCTTAATAAGTTATAGGACAATCAGCAGGAAACCTACAGATTAATCTAAGTCTTACAAGGATCCTCAGAGACTACGCGTGGTAGACTCTTTTTTATTAATAGAATCAAGATATAGTCCATCTTTATATGAAAATATAAAAAAAAATAAGCTTTATTTTATTACTATTGAAGTTTAAATTAAATAAAATAACAAAGTTTTCCTTTAATCGTTTGTTTCATAATAATTCTAATATTAATGACAAGATAGAATATTTAACTACCTCAGTTGATAAAAACATATTAGGTCATTATCTTGCAGGATTGATAGAAGGAGACGGTTCAATAATTGTACCTGTAACAAGCAGGAATCAAAAAGGTAAATTATTATACCCTAGTGTAAAAATCACTTTTGTAAATAAAGATGCGCCTTTAGCTATTAAAATAAAAGAAGTATTAGAGGCAGGTACTTTAGAGTACCCAAAAAACACTAAATATGTAAATCTTTTATTTCAAGACGTAAATATACTACAAAAGATTGCTGTACTTATTAACGGAAAAATGAGAACACCAAAAATAGAGGCTTTACATAGAATGATGGACTGGTTAAATGCTAGATCCATTTTACCAAAGCTTCAGTCAAATAAACTAAAACTCTTAACTAAATTGGGTAAAGATACTAGCCCTTTAGGGGATAATCCTTGATTAACCGGGTTTATTGAAGCAGATGGTAATTTTTATAGTCTTTTTACTATAAATTCACAAGGTATAGCAGAAAGAATAAGACATTATATGAGAATTTCTCAAAAAACAGTATATGGTAAAAATTCTAATCTCCTAAAAGAAAACAATTCTAATTATCATATAATGGAGATAATTAGAGAATTTCTTGATGTTAAATCCGTGAATGTAATAAAAAGAACTAAAAAACAATATGTAGAGTTAGCTTATGAAGTTAGAACAAGTAGAAAAAGCTCTAGTGAAAAACTAATAGCTTATTTCTATAAATATCCTTTATTTAGTTCTAAGCATCAAGATTTTTTATCTTGAAGTGAAATACATAAAATAAGATTATCTAAATCATATAGAACTATACATGGTACGGACAAATTAATTTTTCTAAAAAATAGCATGAATACCTTAAGAACTCAATATAATTGAGATTCTTTAAATAAATTTTACATTGTTTAAAGAAATTAGGATTAATAACCATGAAACTGGAAAGGTTTATTTTTATTTTGACAGGTTGGACTCTTAAAGTGGATAGGGAGTCTTTTTATCGTGAGATAAAAAAAATGAAACTCTTTTTGATGCGTGAACATCTTCAAATATACTATGTTAAATTAGGACTATACGTTGTACACTACTCACGCTTAATTTTAGTAAATGTTGTACTAACTAACGCGTACGTAAAAATGTGTATTTCAAGGAGACAATGCGCCTGGGTAGGGTTAGAAACTAATAAGTTGTACTCTACTCATCAGAGACTAAACAAAGAGCATCTTAATGATAAAAATATAATATGATTCCATCAGTGATTAGTTGGCTTCACTGATGGAGATGGCACCTTTTCTATATCCCACCAAGGCGATAAATGAGGTTTGTCGTTTAAATTGGCCCAATCTAGATATAACCTAAGAGTGTTATACTATGTAAAAAACCAGTTACGTGTGGGCTATATAACAAAAGATAATACAAAAGGCCAATATTTTATAAGAGATAGAAAGGTTATAGAAACGGTTATATTCCCTATTTTTGATAAATACCCTCTTCTAACAAGCAAGCACTTTGATTATTTAAAATTCAAGAAAGCTTTTAGTATATTGACTGACTCTACCGCTACAAAAGAAAACAAAAACATTAAACTATTGAAATTAAAAAACTCAATGTTACCAGACAACTATGTTTCCCCTGCCTGGCGTGACGTTACAATCATAGACAGTATAAACAAGGTTACTAATATAATGAGTAAACCTTGACTAGTAGGATTTATTGAGGCGGAGGGTAGTTTTTATTTAACTAACAAAGATTCAAAAAGAGTAGTGCATGGATTTGGTCTAACTCAAAAATTAGACGAAATTGTTTTACAATCAATTGGCTTGATACTTCATATACCAAATTCGGTCAGGTACAGGGAAATGCATAATCATTTTATCTTAGACACAACTAATTCTAGGGCTATTGAAAATATAGTAGATTATTTCAAAGGTACAATGAAGGGTATGAAATCTTTAGAGTATAGGATATGATCCAGATCTTATATTAATAATAAGGGCGATCATGTTAAACTTCGTGAAATAAGAAATACTGTAAGAAAGCTAAGAAAAAATTTACAGGATATATATTAAGCTTATTATATAATATCGTTAAGATGAAAATATAGTCCGAACAATAAAATTTATTGATCGTAACGATAGTTTTTACCAAATAGTAAAATGAGGTTACCAACACATTTGTTATCCTCCTTTATCAAGTATTCAGAGTCACAGTGGGCCAAGTGTAGATCTAGCGATATTTGCCTTACACTTATCAGGAATAAGCTCTCTTTTAGGGGCCGTGAATTTTATAACAACAATATTAAACATGAGAAGTCCAGGTATAAGATTACACAAAGTAGCCTTATTTGGCTGAGCAGTTGTTATTACAGCTGTTTTACTCTTATTATCTTTACCCGTGCTTGCCGGAGGAATTACGATGATATTAACGGATAGAAACTTTAATACCTCATTCTTTGAGACAGCAGGTGGCGGTGACCCTATTTTATATCAGCATCTTTTTTGATTTTTCGGTCGAATATGGCCCCTATTTAAAGCAATTTATTTAATGAAATGGACTATATGCTGGGACTATGAGTATGCATTAAATTATACTTTGTTAATAAGTGGTAAATCGTTAGCACTTTTTTGCCCCTACAAAGTAAAAACTTTTTTAATTTCAGAGAATCAGCCGGTAACAAAAAGATTTAATTTCTTAGTAGGAACCTCAGAGACTACACGTCCATTATCCTTTACGTATTTATTATCCTCTATACCTCTGTTATCTTCTACACGTCTACTGTCGTCTACACGTTTATTATCCTCTACACGCTTATTATCCTCTACATATTTGTTATCCCTTAGGCGTTTATTATATTCTACATGTTCATTATGCTCCATATTTCGAAAAAATGATAACAGTAGTAATAAGAAAAACAACAATGATAATTTAAAATGTAAAGCTTGGAATGAATGGTTATCCGGTTTAATAGATGGGGATGGCTCTTTAGTGTCAAAGTCAGGATATTGTAGTTGTGAAATCACAATGCCTATAAAAGATACACATGCCTTAGCGATCATTAAAGAAAATCTTGGCGGGTCTATAAAATTAAGATCAGGGGTAAAGGCTATTA